>Ga0207699_10000058_pt1 | contig 94888 bp, 62 predicted proteins | sample LARL51metaG_FD_184344 | JGI IMG/M metagenome (GOLD analysis project Ga0207699, IMG submission 184344) | Corn, switchgrass and miscanthus rhizosphere microbial communities from Kellogg Biological Station, Michigan, USA - LAR L5-1 metaG... | ecosystem: Host-associated > Plants > Roots >...
GTGGATGACGGGTGATGGGCTGCGGCGCCTCGCTCCAGGGGTCGGAGGTCGGCCACGCCCCTCGTCTCCACTTCGGGAGCCTCTCCTCGCGATCCTCCACCCCCCTCCCACGCCCCCCCGCATCCGAGGGGGAGGGACCCCTCGTCCAAAGCGAGGCAGAGGGGCCTCGAAGCCAGCCCCAAGGAGATCCGCCTTACGCTCCCCTCTCTCCTCCCCCTCAGGTTGACAAGCTCTCCGGCCACCGACGTCGCGGCCGGTCAAGAGTTGCCGCAGCGGCGGCTGGAATCAAGTCCGGAACGCGGCGGTCACGTCCGGGGCGTCGCCCCAGAGGCGCTCGAGGGCGTAGAAGCGGCGGGGCTCTTCCTGGAAGACGTGGACGACCAGGTCGCCGTAGTCGAGCAGCACCCACTGGGCGCGGTTGTAGCCCTCGACGTGCAGCGGGCGCACCTGCTCGCCGCGCAGGCGCTCCTGGACCGCGTCGGCGATCGCCTGGACCTGGCGCTCGCTGGCGCCGCTGCAGATGAGGAAGTAGTCGGTGAAGTCGCTCACCTTCTCGAGGTGCAGGACCTTGAGATCGATCGCCTTGCGATCTTCGGCGGAAGCGACAGCTTCACGGACTCTGGCGGCGGTGTCGGGGCGGATCTGGGGCCGGGCCTTCATCGATACAAGCTGTACTTGTGCACAAAGTCTACCACCAAATCCGGCATCCAGCCGGCAGGCGGCCGCTCGCCGCGCGCCAGCAGCTCGCGCAGCCGGGTCGAGGACACCTCGTAGGGACGCTCGTCCAGCACACGCACGCGATCGCTCGCCAGCAGCGCGGACAGCTCCCGGCGCTCCGGCTCGGCGAGCCCCGCGAGGTCCGCGAGATCCCAACCCGGGCGCGCCAGCACCACCAGCCGTGCCGCGGCGGCGACGTCGCGCCAGCGCACCCAGTGCGGCAGCTCGAGGAAGGAGTCGCTGCCGATCAGCAGGTGGAGCTCGGCCGCCGGCAGCTGGCGCTGGAAGTGCTCGACGGTCTCGACGGTGTAGGCCGGGCGGCCGAGCGTCAGCTCGTACGGCGAGGCATAGAGGCCCTCCTCGTCAAGGATCGCCATCTCGACCATGGCATAGCGCGCCAGCGGCGGCGCCAGCAGGCGCCCGGGCTTGTGCGGCGGGACCGCGGTCGGCAGGTAGATCACCCGCTCGAGCCCGAGCCGCCGCCGCGCCTCCTTCACCGGCTCGAGGTGGCCGCGATGAATCGGGTCGAAGCTGCCGCCGAAGAGCCCGACCTTCATCGCGGCCCCCGCGGCGCCAGGTCCGCGGCACCCGCGGCATCGCCGGCGTGGACCTCGCCCGGAGTGCCCGCCGCGCTCGCAGCGCCCACCGTGCCCGAAGCGCCTGCCACCCCCGGCTCGCCCGGCGCGCGCGGCGTGCCCGCCGGGCCGGCCGCGCGCAGCGCCTGGAGGCGGCGCCCGAGCGTCGCCACCAGGCCGTCGATCCCGGCGCGGGTCGCGGCGCTGACGGCAAGCCAGTCGAGGCCGCGGGCGGCGGCGGCCCGCGGCAGCTCGGCCAGCCGCTCCGGCAGCGCGGCGTCGAGCTTGCTGCCGACGACCAAGCGCGGCCGCCGCAGCAGCTCGGGATCGAAGGCGCCGAGCTCGCGCTCGACGACGGCCAGGTCGGCATCGACGCCGGCGTCACGGGCGCCGGCATCGCCGGCCTGGGACAGGTCCACCAGGTGGACCAGCAGCCGGCAGCGCTCGACGTGGCGCAGGAACTGGATGCCCAGCCCGGCGCCCTGCGCCGCGCCGGCGATCAGCCCCGGCAGGTCGGCGATCACGAACGGCTCCGCGAGCGGACCCTCGGCGACCACTCCCAGCTGCGGCACCAGCGTCGTGAACGGGTAGTCGGCGATCTTCGGGCGCGCCGCCGAGACCGTGCTGATCAGCGTCGACTTGCCGGCGTTGGGCAGCCCGACCACCCCGACGTCGGCGAGCAGCTTGAGCTCCAGGCGGAGCCGGCGCTCCTCTCCCTCCTGGCCCGGCTCGGACTCGCGCGGCGCCTGGTGGGTGGCGGTGGCGAAGTGGGCATTGCCGCGCCCGCCGCGCCCGCCGGCCGCCAGCAGCAGGCGTTCGCCGTCGGCGAGGATCTCGCCCAGCCGCGTGCCGCTGTCGCGGTCGTAGACCTCCGTCCCCAGCGGCACCGGCACGGCGAGATCGGCGCCGCTGCGGCCGGTGCGGTTGGAGCCCTCGCCATGGCGCCCGCGCTCGGCCTGGTAGATCGAGGCGAACTGCAAGTGATAGAGCGTGTTGCGGCCGGCCTCGCCGACCAGCCAGACGCTGCCGCCGTGGCCGCCGTCGCCGCCCGAAGGACCGCCTCGGGGCACGTACTTCTCCCGCCGGAAGGCCACGCAGCCGTTGCCGCCGCGCCCGCCCCTGGCGTGGATGCCGGCTTCGTCGAGGAAGATCACGATGGCATGGGGTCGGCGCGGCGCGGCGCCGGTTGCCGCCCGCCGCCCCCCGGGGGGCGCCTAGCTGGAGGCGGCGCCCGTCGAGGCGGACTCGGCGGCGGCTGCCGCCGCGGCGGCCGGCAGCACGTGCACGAAGGTGCCGCGCCGCCCGCGGTTCTGGAACTTGACCACCCCTCCCTGCTTGGCGAACAGGGTGTCGTCCTTGCCGCGCCCGACGTTCTGGCCGGGGAAGAAGCGCGTGCCGCGCTGACGCACGAGGATCGAGCCGCCGCTCACCTCCTCGCCGCCGAAGCGCTTGACGCCCAGATATTGCGGGTTGGAATCGCGGCCGTTGCGGCTCGAGCCCTGGCCTTTCTTGTGTGCCATTGGAACCTGCTCCTTTGCGGTCCGGGTGCCCGCCTTTACGGCAGCTGGATCTCGTCGATACGGACCCGGTGATAGTGCTGCCGGTGGCCGATCGTCTTGCGCTGGGTGTTGCGGCGCTTGTGCTTGAACACCCGGATCTTCGGGCCCTTCGACGCGCCCACCAGCGAAGCGGTGACCAGCGCGCCCTCGACCAGCGGCTTGCCGATCGCCTGGGCGACCGGCGAACCGTCCGCGGCAGCCCCGCCGACCGCCAGCACCCGCTCGAAGCGCACCGCGGCACCTTTCTCCGCCTCCGGGTCCAACGACCCGATCAGCTCGACGTCGAGCACGTCGCCCGGCTCGACGCGGTATTGCTTTCCACCACTCTCGATCACTGCGAACATAGACGCACTCTCCAAGGGAGATCCCCGGAGCACGGGGACGGGTGAACCTATCACGCCCCCCCTGAGGCGTCAAGCCAGACCCGGACGCCACGGACCCGCCGGCAGGACGCTTTCACAGCTTGCAAGCACTATAGAAGGTGAGCGAGCTCCGATCGACGCATTCCAGCGCCAATCGACCCGCCCGCGCGGAGAAAAACGATGCGCAAGACAGCATTCCTGGCGGTTTCCCTCTTGCTCGCAGGCTCCCTTGGCCTTCTGGCACGGCAAGCGGCGCCGGCACACGCGAGCCAGCAGCCGGCCCGCGCCGCCGCAAGCGTGGACCTGGATCCCCAGCTTCAAGCCGCCCTGCAAGAGATCGCGCTTGGCAGAGCGGAGATGTCGACGTCCCGACCCGTGTACCCTCGGACCTGGGTCTGCTCGAAGTCCTGCCAGCTTTGCGGGGGCTCCGGGGGCTTCTGTCCCCAGGGTGCGGGCCAGTGCGTACCGAACTGTCCCTGAGCGCACTCGCCGGCGGGGCAGGGCGCCGGACCCCTCCTGTCCCGCCGGTCACTCGCTGAACGCCGCATCGGGCGTCAGGTGGCGGGGTGCCTCTGCCTCCCGGCGGGCGGCCTCGAGCGGCATGCCGGCGCTCGCCCCGCTCGCCGCCTCCGGCGCGGGCATCGCTGCATACATCTCCTGCAGCGAGCGCGCCGAGAGACCGTCGCGGCGCAGGGCGGCGATGCCCTCGGCGGCGGCCATGGCGCCGGAGAGGGTGGTGATGCAGGGGATGTCGTAGCGCAGAGCGGTGCGGCGGATGACCGTGTCGTCCTCGTGCGACTCGCGGCCGAGCGGCGTGTTCACGATCAGCGCGATGTCGCCGTTGATCAGCTCGTCGCCGATGTGCGGCCGCGCCTCGTGGACCTTGTGCGCCAGGCGGACCTCGAGGCCGTGGGCGCGCAGGAAGGCGGCCGTGCCGGCGGTCGCCACCAGCTCGAACCCGAGCTCGGCCAGGCGCCGCGCCACCGGCAGCAGCGCCGGCTTGTCCTGGTCGTGCACCGACAGGAAGGTGGCCCCGGCGAGCGGCAGCTTGTGGCCGGCGCCGAGCCAGGCCTTGGCGAACGCGCTGCCGAAGTTGGAGCTGGCGCCCATGACCTCGCCGGTGGACTTCATCTCCGGCCCGAGCAGCGGATCGACTCCCGGGAAGCGCCGGAAGGGGAAGACCGGCGCCTTGACGAACACGCCCGGTACCCGCGGCTCCTCGACGAAGCCGATCGCGTCGAGGCTCTCGCCGGCCATCGCCCGCACCGCCACCGCCACCAGCGGCACGCCCACCGCCTTGGCGATGAACGGCACCGTGCGCGAGGCCCGCGGGTTGACCTCGAGGACGTAGATGCGGCCGTCCTTCAACGCGAACTGCACGTTCATCAGGCCGATCACCCCCAGGCGCAGGGCCAGCCGGCGGGCGATCTCGCGCATCGCGTCCTGGTCGGCGGCCGAGATCTTGTAGGGCGGCAGCACCGCCGCCGAGTCGCCGGAGTGGATGCCGGCCTCCTCGATGTGCTGGAGGATGCCCGCCACCACCGCCCGGCGGCGGTCGGCGATCATGTCGAGGTCCACCTCGAAAGCGTCCTCGAGGAAGCGGTCGAGCAGCACCGGGTGCCCGGGCGACACCTCCGCCGCCTCGCGCATGTAGCGCTCGAGGGTCGCGGTGTCGTAGCAGATGGCCATGGCGCGTCCGCCCAGCACGTAGCTCGGCCGCACCAGCACCGGGAAGCCGATGCGGCGCGCCACCTCGATCGCCTCCGGCAGCGAGAAGGCGGTGCCGTTCTCGGGCTGCAGGATGCCCTCGTCCGCCAGCAGCTTGCCGAAGCGCCGCCGGTCCTCGGCAAGGTCGATCGCCTCCGGCGGCGTGCCCCAGAGCGGCGCGCCGGCCGCCTCGAGGCCGCGCGCCAGCTTGAGCGGCGTCTGGCCGCCGAGCTGCACGATGACCCCGCGCGGCCGCTCGCGCTCGATCACCGCCAGCACGTGCTCGAGCGTCAGGGGCTCGAAGTAGAGGCGGTCGGAGGTGTCGTAGTCGGTCGACACCGTCTCCGGGTTGCAGTTGACCATCACCGTCTCGTAGCCGACCTGCCGCAGCGCCAGCGCGGCGTGCACGCAGCAGTAGTCGAACTCGATCCCCTGGCCGATGCGGTTCGGGCCGGAGCCCAGGATCACCACCTTGTCGCGGGCGCTGGGCTCGCTCTCGTCGTCGGCGGGATCGCCGAAGGTGGAGTAGAGGTACGGCGTGGTGGCGGGGAACTCGGCGGCGCAGGTGTCCACGCGCCGGTAGATCCGGCGCACGCCGCGGCTGGCGCGCGCCCGCGCCACCGCCGCCTCCTCGGCGTTGAGCAGGCCGGCGAGCCGCGCGTCGGTCAGCCCACAGCCCTTGGCGCGCTCGAGCAGAGGCGTCGGGATCGAGACCAGGTCCCAGCACGCCACCTCGGCCTCGAGCTCGACGATGCCGGCGATCTCGCGCAGGAACCAGGGGTCGATGTGCGACACCTGCGCCACCTCCTCCGGGCTCCAGCCCTGGCGCAGGGCGGCGAAGACCGCGAACAGCCGCTCCCAGTTGGGGACCGCCAGGCGCTGGCGCAGGCGCACCGGGTCGCCCATGCGCCGCTCGCGCGCGGCGAGGCTGCCGTCGAGCTCGAGCGCCGAGAGGCCTTTCATCAGGGCCTCGCCGAAGGTGGCGCCGATGGCCATCACCTCGCCGACCGACTTCATCGCGGTGCCCAGCGTCGTCGAGGTGTCGGGGAATTTCTCGAAAGCCCAGCGCGGGATCTTGACCACCGTGTAGTCGAGGGTGGGCTCGAAGGCGGCGTAGGTCTTGCCGGTGATGTCGTTGGCGATCTCGTCGAGGGTGTAGCCGACCGCCAGCAGCGCCGCGATCTTGGCGATCGGGAAGCCGGTCGCCTTCGAGGCCAGGGCCGAGCTGCGCGAGACGCGCGGGTTCATCTCGATCACCACCCGCCTGCCGGTCGCGGGGTCGACGGCGAACTGGATGTTGGAGCCGCCCGTCGCGACGCCGACGCGCCGGATCACCTTGAAGGCGTCGTCGCGCATCGCCTGGTACTCGCGGTCGGAGAGGGTCTGCTGCGGCGCGACGGTGATCGAGTCGCCGGTGTGCACGCCCATCGCGTCGACGTTCTCGACCGAGCAGACGACGATGGCGTTGTCGGCGGTGTCGCGCATCACCTCGAGCTCGAACTCCTTCCAACCGAGCACCGACTGCTCGACCAGCACGCGGCCGGCCGGGCTCGCCGCGACCGCCGCCGCCACCACCTCGTCGAGCTCGTCGCGGTTGTAGGCGGTGCCGCCGCCCTCGCCGCCGAGGGTGAAGCTGGGGCGCACGATCAGCGGATAGCCGATGGCGGCGGCGATCTGCCGCGCCTCGTCGAGGCTGGCGGCGTAGCCGCTCCGCGGCACCTCGAGGCCGACCTCCTGCATCGCCTCCTTGAACAGCTGCCGGTCCTCGCCGAGGCGCAGGGCCGCGATGTCGGCGCCCAGCACCTCGACTCCCAGGCGCTCCAGGGTGCCGCGCTCGGAGAGGGCGATGGCCAGGTTGATGCCGGTCTGCCCGCCGACCGTGGGCAGCAGGGCGTCGGGGCGCTCGCGCTCGAGGATCTTCTCGACCACCTCGGGCACCAGCGGCTCGACGTAGGTGGCGTCCGAGAGCTCGGGGTCGGTCATGATGGTGGCCGGGTTGGAGTTGACCAGGATCACCCGGTACCCCTCGCGGCGCAGCGCCCGGCAAGCCTGGGTGCCGGAGTAGTCGAACTCGCAAGCCTGGCCGATCACGATCGGCCCCGAGCCGAGCACGAGGATGGAGCGCAAGTCGTGGCGTCTGGGCATCGCGCCCGACAGTGTAGCCTACGGAACCCTGCCGGACCTCTTCGCGAGCGATCTCTTGACGGGTCCTTGGAGAGGTCCGTCGGGCTGCCGCCGCGGCGCGTTGACACGCAGGTCTTCCGCAGTTATGTTGTTGACACCGTTTGTGGTTTCTGGATTGGACCGTCTTCCGCCTGCGGCCTCCCGCGAGCTGCCAGGGGAAAGGAAAGTGCGATGGCAGACTCCGCTCCGATACCTCGTCTTGCCCTCAGGTCCCTCGCTTCGCCTTCTCGGCCTTTCGTGCTCGCCTGCGGCCTCGGCCTGGTGGCGCTGGCTTCGCTCCCCGGGGCGCTTGCCGGCCAGAACGGGACGGCTTTCGATCCGGGTTGTGCTTATCCCTTCGCCGACATTGCGGTCAAGCACCCGATCGACTCGGATTGCGGGGTGCAGGGGAAGTCGGGGGGCACCCCCGAGAACGCCGCCCAGAACCAGGCGAAGAACAACTTCTGCGCCACCGGCAATCCTTCCCGGGTGACGGCGGTGAGCTTCGCCAAGCTGCAGAAGGCGGTGGTCAAGGCGCAGATCCCGTTCGGCAGCGGATCGACCCTGCCGCCGGACCGCTCCAAGCTCCATGACATCTACACGACCAGCGACGGCAACACGATCGGCGAAGGGAGCGTGGTGCGCCTCGTCGCCTTCGTCGAGAAGGCTCATCCCTCCGACGTCAGCAGCGGCGAGAGCGTCAACTGCGGCGAGAAGGGGGAGGAGCAGAACGACATCCACATCCCCACGGTCCAGACCCCCGACGCCGACGAATGCACGAGCGTGACCGCGGAGATGACCCCGCACGGCAGGCCCGCCGGCTGGACCTCCGACGCTCTCAACCAGCTCGGGGTGCCGGTGCGCATCACCGGCCAGCTCTTCTTCGACGGCAGCCATCGCCCTTGCAAGAACGGCAAAGGGAGCCCCAAGCGCGTCTCGCTGTGGGAGATCCACCCGGTCTACGCGGTCGACGTCTGCAGCGGCAGCACCCTCGCGGAATGCCCGTACAACGACGACTCGAAGTGGCATCCTCTCGAGGCGAAGCCCGCGGCTCCACCGCCCGGGAAGTGAACCTACGTCCCCGCGTCCCTGCGGGCCGCCTCAGCCCCGGGCAGTCCCGGCGGCCGCGGGCACCAGCGACGCCAGGCTCGCCGGCGCCGGCTCGGCGGCCAGCGTCTCCAGGGCCAGCAGCACCAAGACGATCCAGAGGAGGTCGGCCACCAGCAGGTGGGTGAGCTGCAGCCAGACGGGTGCCAGGAGCGCGATGTTCAGCAGCCCCAGCGTCCATTGGCCGATCACCAGCAGGCGCAGGCGGTTGGCCTGGCGGCGCGCCGCGGCGCCGGCCGCACCGAAGGCGACGACCTGGTTGCAGAGGTAGAGCAGGTAGGCGCCGAGGGCGATGGCCAGGAGCGGATGGACGGTGCGCAGGCGCAGCAGCAGGTGCGAGGCGGAGGACAGGTCCTGGGCCAGGCCCTGGCCGAGCGAGGTGGCCGGGAAGAGCGTGTCTCCGAGCGCCGCGACCGCCCCGGTCGCCGCGATCGCCATGGTCGCGGCGAGCGCCAGCACGAACGACCAGCCCAGCCGCGGCCGGCGCCCGGCCCCGCCGCGGCCAGGCACCCGCGAGGCCGCTGCCGTATCGCCCGCCGCAAGGCCCGCTCCGGACGAGCCGTCGCTGCCTGCCGCTGCCGCGCCGGCAGCACCCGCGGCGCTCCGGAACGCCCCGGCGGCATAAGCGGCCAGGGTCAACGAGGCGAGCAGCAGCAGCGTGTTCAGCAGGTGGGTGCTGATCGCCAGCGCGCGCGCCAGCGACTCGTCGTGGGCGACCAGCTTGAACAGCACCAGCCCCGCGCCCACCGCCGCCTCCGACAACGTGAAGACCAGGGAGAGGACGGCGCCCCGCCGCAGCGGATGCCCCTTCGGCGCGGCGCGGAACGCCCACGCCGCCAGGACGGCCACCAGCACCAGCACCAGGCCGCTGCTCACCCGGTGCGAGTATTCCACCAGCGTCGCCGTCGAAGGCCGCAGCGGCACCACCTCGCCGTTGCAGGACGGCCAGTGGCTGCCGCAGCCAGCCCCCGAGCCGCTGGCCCGCACGTAGGCCCCCCAGACGATGACCGCCAGGTTGTAGACGAGCACGAAGCGGCAGTACCGTGCGATCCCGGTCACCGGCCGATGATACCCAATGGACCGGTAGCTGCTACTAGCCGCCAGCCGCCAGCCGCTAGCTCCTGAGCCCCCGCACCCGCCGGATCAGCGCGTTGGTCGAGCTGTCGTGGCGCAGCGCGGGCTCCTCGGCGCTCTCGATCTCCGGGATGATGCGCTGGGCGAGGACCTTGCCGAGCTCGACGCCCCACTGGTCGAAGGAGTCGATGCCCCAGATCGTGCCCTGGGTGAAGACGGCGTGCTCGTAGAGCGCGACGAGCTTGCCGAGCGCCCTGGGAGTGAGCTCCTCGAGGAAGATGACGTTCGACGGGCGGTTCCCGGGGAAGGTGCGATGGGGCACCAGCTCCGGCAGCGTTCCCTCCGCCGCGACCTGCTCGGGCGTCTTGCCGAAGGCCAGGGCCTCGGCCTGGGCCAGCACGTTCGCCAGCAGCAGGTCGTGGTGCCTCCCCAGCGCATGCAGCGGCCGGCCGAAAGCGATGAAGTCGCAGGGGATCAGCTTCGTACCCTGGTGGATCAGCTGGTAGAAGGAGTGCTGGCCGTTGGTGCCCGGCTCGCCCCAGTAGATCGCTCCCGTCTGGTAGTCCACCTCGGCGCCGTCCAAGGTGACGCGCTTGCCGTTGCTCTCCATGGTCAGCTGCTGCAGGTAGGCGGGGAAGCGCTTCAGGTACTGCTCGTAGGGCAGCACCGCGACCGTCTGGACGTCGAAGAAGTCGCCGTACCAGAGATGCAGCAGGCCCAAGAGGACGGGCAGGTTGCGCGGCCACGGCGCGGTGCGGAAGTGCTCGTCCATCTCGTGGAAGCCGTCCAGCATGGCGCCGAAGCTCTCCGGCCCCACCGCGATCATCGTCGACAGGCCGATCGCCGAGTCCATCGAGTAGCGGCCGCCCACCCAGTCCCAGAACCCGAACATGTTGGCCGTGTCGATGCCGAACACGGCCACCTCGCCGGCGTTGGTCGACACCGCGACGAAATGCCTGGCGATCGCCCGCTCGTCGCCGAACGCCGCCAGCGTCCACGCCCGGGCGGTGCGGGCGTTGGTCATGGTCTCGAGGGTGGTGAAGGTCTTCGAGGAGACGATGAACAGCGTCTCGGCGGGATCGAGGTCGCGGGTGGCCTCGGCGAAGTCGGTGCCGTCCACGTTGGAGACGAAGCGGAAGGTCATCTCCCGGTCGCTGTAGTGCTTGAGCGCCTCGTAGGCCATCACCGGGCCGAGGTCCGAGCCGCCGATGCCGATGTTGACCACGTTGCGGATGCGGCGGCCGGTGTGCCCGGTCCAGGCGCCGCCGCGGACGCGGCGCGCGAACTCGGCCATGCGGTCGAGCACCGCGTGGACCTCGGGCACGACGTCCACGCCGTCGACCAGGATCGATCGCCCGCGCGGCGCGCGCAGCGCCACGTGGAGCACGGCCCGCCCCTCGGTCGAGTTGATCTTCTCGCCGCAGAACATGGCGTCGATGCGCTCGCGCAGGCCCGCCTCTTCGGCCAGGCGCAGCAGCAGCTCCAGGGTCTCGCCGGTGACCCGGTTCTTCGAGTAGTCGAGATAGATCCCGGCGGCCTCGACGGCCAGGCGCTCGCCTCGCCCCGGGTCGTCGGCGAAGAGCTGCCGCAGGTGCAGGCCGCGGACGGTGGCGGCGTGCTCCTCGAGCGCCCTCCAGGCCGGCCGCTGCCGCAAGACCGAGTCACCGCTCGTTCCGGTCATTCCGGTCATTCCGGTCATTCCGGGTCACCTCCCCTCGCCCACCGGCGATCTCCGGGCGGCCGCGCGCCGCACCGGTCCGGCCCATCCTAATGTCCCACCTCAGGGTTGCGTCTCATCCTTGGTCGCCACCGCCGGCCGCGGCCGGAACCCGGCGCACCGCAGGACCGGCAGCGCCGGATAACGCGGGAACGCCGGGTCGGAGTCGGCGAGGCCGCAGCGGACGAAGACGCTGCGCGGCGACGCCAGCAGCCGCAGGTGCACGCAGCCGGCGCAGAGGCCGGGCTGGACGGCGAGGCGGGCCAGCAGGCCGCGGCGCTCGGCCGCCGCCTGCTCCTCCTCCTCGCCGCCTCCGCCAGCCTCCGGCGCCATGCTCCCTCCAATCATCTACGCGTGAGGACCCCCTAATCGATCTGCCGGTGCGCCAGCGCCTCGTCGAGGACCGGCGCCTTGCCCGCGACCATGGCCTCGACCTGGGCGGTCGGGCCGATGAGGACCAGCAGGTCGCCGCTCGCCAGAACGGTATCGGCGTCCGGAATGACCTGCTCCTCGCCCTGGCGGCCGTGGCGCTTGATCTCGATGACGCGGGCGCCGAGGGTCTGCGGCAGCCGCGCCTCGGCGAGGGTGCGGCCGACTAGCTCCTCGGGCACCGGCACCATGCGCAAGGCGAAGTCCGGGGGCAGCTCGACGTACTGGCGGCTGGCGCCCGAGTCGCGGCTCGAGACGAAGGTGGCGAGCAGCGACGGCCTGCCCAGGACCTCCTGCGCGTAGACCGCCATCAGGTCGCGCTTGGCCAGCACGCCGAGCAGGCGGCCGTCGTCGTCGACCACCGGCAGGCGCTCGTAGTCGCTCTGCGCGAAGAGCTGCGTCGCGCGGTGCAGGCGCTCGTCCTTGCTCACCACCGTCCCGACCGGCACCATCAGGTCGTGCGCCACGACCGCGATCAGCGCCTCCGGATGCTCGAGCACGTGCTTGATGTCGTGCAGCGAGATGGCGCCGAGCAGGCGGCGGTCGTCGCCGACCACGAAGAGCCGCTGCCGGCGGCCCGAGAGGAAGGTTTCCACCACCTTACGGTAATGGTCCCCCGGGTGCAGGACGTCCGTGTCGGGCCGCGCCAGGTCCTCGGCCTTGAGGCCGGCGAGCACCGCCTCCTCCATGCGCCACGGCAGCTCGATCCCGCGCCCGCGCAGCGCCTCGGTGTAGATCGAGTACCGCCGCAGCCGCCTGGCGAACAGGCTGGCGATGATCGCCGCCAGCATCACCGGCAGGATGAGGTCGTAGTTCTGGGTGAACTCGAACAGGATGAGGATGGCGCTGATCGGCGCGTGGCTGGTGCCCGCCATGACCGCCGCCATGCCCACCGCGGCGTAGGCGCCGTAGTGCTCCGAGACGAGGTGCGGCCACAGCAGGTGCGCCGAGTAGCCGTAGGCGCTGCCGACCAGCGCGCCGAAGCACAGCGAGGGGGTGAACATGCCGCCCGAGCCGCCGCAGCCGGCGGTCAGCGCGGTCGCCAGCAGCTTGGCCGCCGCCAGGCCGAGCAGCAGCAGGATGGTCAGCTCCGGCACCCCGTGGCGCGCCGAGAAGTGGAGCTTCTCGGTGAGCGCCAGGTTGATGGTGCCGTAGCCGCGTCCCAGCACCAGCGGCGTCAGGTAGAGGCCGATCAGGCCGAGCAGCGGCATGCCGAGCAGTGGGTGCAGCGAGCGCGGGATGAAGGTGAGGCGCTTGAACGCCTTCCGGCCCGCCCCCACCCCGAGCATGAACACCAGCGAGCTCAGGGCGCCGACGATCCCCAGCCCGGCATAGGGCACCAGTTCCCAGCCGCCGGTCATGGTGTAGCCGTGGGCCTCGTAGAGCGGCGCGTTGCCGACCACCGAGCGCGCGATCACCGTCGCGATCACCGACGAGGCGACGATCGGGCCGAAGATCTCGAGCGCGAAGTTGCCGAGGATCACCTCCATGGCGAACAGCGCCCCGCCGAAGGGGATGTTGTAGGTGGCGGCGAGACCGGCGGCGGCGCCGCAGCCGACCAGGATCTTGACGCGGTGCGGCGGCAGCCCCAGGCGCAGCCCCAGCCACGACGAGATCATGGCGCCGAGGCGGATCATCGGCCCTTCCCGGCCCAGCGAGCCGCCGCTGCCGACCGTGGCGATCGAGGCCACCGCGTCGAGCAGCACCGGGCGGCTGGCGATCTTGCCGCCGGAGAGCGCCACCGCCTCGATCAGCATGGCCATCCCTTCGCCGCCGACCGGCCGGCGTCCGAGCCAGACGACCAGCGCCACCAGCGCTCCGCCGGCGGTCGGGGCGGCGATCATCACCCAGGGAGGCACGTTGGTCGCCACCGCCACTCCCAGGTCGCCGCGCGAGCCCCAGAGCAGGGCCTGGACGCCCTGGATCAGACCCTCGGTCGCCATCCCGAGGAGGCCGCCGACCACGCCGACCACCCCGATGAGCAGGAAGAAGAGGCGCTCCTCGCGGGTGGCGATGCCGAATCGCCGGGCCAGCGTGAACTCGAGCGAGCTCGCCCACTCCCGCCAGCGCCGCCAGGAACTGCCGCCAACCGCCTCTGCCGACTCGGGTTGGGGTCTCCTGGATGGCGCTGCGCGGCCCACGTCGGGAAATCTATCAGGGTCCGAAGACCGCTTCTGGTGAAATTGCTATTCCATAAACGTGCACAATCGTGTATAACTACCCCTGAGTCGGGCGCCCTGAGCGTCGCGACCATCCTTCCGGGGCTCCGCCGAGAAGCGTCCGCCCTCGGCCCGGGAACCCCAAGGCGGATAACCCGCACCGCGGCACCACCCGCCACGCGACGCGGCCTTGGCCTCAGAAGACCGCGCGCCCCATTCCAAGGGGACCGGGAAACCGGTCCCCTTCGCCTTTCTGCCCGCGACACCTCCCCGGGGTGTCCGCGCCGGCCTCCCGGCACCCGGCCGACACCTCGATGCAGCGGTTTCGGCGTTTTTTCCGCGCTGATGTCACTTTTTTTGCCCTTGAAGCAACTATAGCTCTTAGAGGGGCTGGGCTGCCCCGCCACGGAGTCTTTGGGGGGCTCCGAGACGTTGATGGTTTTCGCTTGCAGCTTTGAAGGGAGGGCACCGTGGTCGAGTATCACCCTGACCGGGAGTCTCTGGAGAGCTTCGCACGCGGCGAGATCGTCGCCGAGAGCGAGCGCTGGATCCTCGACCACCTGCGCTCGGGCTGCACCATCTGCCAGCGCACCGTGGACGGCCTCCTGCCGAGCCCGGGGGGCCTCCCTCCCTCGCCGCCATCGCCGCCGCAGCTCCGCCACCCCCGTGGCCCCTTCCCCCCGCGGACCCAGGCCAGCGCCGCCTCCCCGCGCCCGGCGCGCCTCGATTCCTATCGCCTCGCGGCGATGGCCTGCGGCGCGGGCGCGGAGGACACCCGCGGGGGCGCGACGGGCGCCGCGGCGATCCGGCGCGGCCGCCCCGACCGCCCCGCAGCAGCCGACGTCGAGAGCGAGGCCTGGGACCGCATCTTCGCCAAGCTCGAGCAGCGGCTCGTCCTGATCGCCTCCGAGCGCACCGCGGCGCCGCGGCTGCTCGCCGAGCTGCTGCGGCGGCCGGAGGCGGAGCGCGGCGCGGCGGTGCGCGCGGGCAGGCGCTTCCGCAGCGTGGCGCTCTGCGACCTGCTGCTCGACGAGAGCAGCGATGCCGGCTGCTACGCCAGCTCCGAGGCGATCGCCCTCGCCGAGCTGGGCATCCTGGTCGCGGACCATCTCGACACCCGGTATTACGGCTCGGCGGTGGTCCACGACATGAGGTCGCGGGCCTGGGCTTACCTGGGCAACGCCCGCCGCCTCGCGTCGGACTTCGCCGCCGCCGAGCAGGCCCTGCGCTTCGCCGAGTCGCTCGCCGAGGAGGGTTCCGCCGATCCGCTGGAAGAGGCGCGGCTGCTCGACTTCGAGGCGCAGCTGCTCGGCGATCAGGGCTGGTTCGAGGAGGCCGCCGAGATCCTCGACACCGTCGTCGAGATCTACGAGGACGTCAAGGATCTCCACCGCAAGGGCCGCGCGCTGATCGGCAGGGGCGTCTACCTCGGCTGCTCCGGACAGCCGCGGCAAGCCGTCGAGCTGATCCCGCAGGGGCTGGCGCTGCTCGACGGCGAGCTCGAGCCGCGGCTGGCGCTGGCCGCCCGGCGGGAGCTCGCCTGGTTCCTCAACGAGTGCGGGCGCTGCGAGGCCGCCCAGCGCCAGCTCGACAGCCTCCGCCACGGCCCGGGGGCCGGCGGAGATGTCCCGACCGAGCTGCGCATGGAGTGGCTCGCGAGCCGCATCGCACACCGTTCGGGGCGCTGGCAGGAGGCCGAGCACCGGCTCGGCGCCCTGCTGCAGCGCTGCGTCGCCGCCGGGCTCGGCTGGGATGCCGCGCTGGTGATGCTGGACCTCGTCGCGCTCCATCTCGAGCTGGGGCGGCGCGGCGAGATCCACGGCCTCGCCAACGAGCTGCTGCCCGCGGTGCTGGCTCTGGACGTCCACCCGCAGGCGGCCGCGGCGCTGGTGTCCTTCCAGCAGGCCGCCGCGGCCGACCGCGTCACGCTCTCGCTGGTGCGCGACGTCGCCGCCTACCTGCGGCGGGCGCGCAAGAACCCCCGCCTCGGCTTCCAGCCCCTGTCGCCCGGCCTGGCGTAGGTCGGCCTCGCGTAGGTCGCCTGGATCGCCGCCGGCGCTCACCGCGCCGCCCGCCTCGGGCTATGCTTCGCCACGCCCATGGCCCGCCCGTCCTCCCCGCCTGCCCCGCCCTCCCCGGCCCCGGCCCGCCGTCCCCGCCCGCCGCTGCCGCGGGTCTCCGCCGCCGCGGGCCGGCGCCTGCTGCTCGGCGCGCAGGGGCTGCTCGACGCCCCCGGCCGCGCGACTTCCGCCGGCGTCTACGAGCTCTTGCTGCGCCTGGGCTACGTCCAGATCGATTCCATCAACGTCGTCGAGCGCGCGCACCACCTGATCCTGGCGTCGCGCCTGCGCGGCTACCGGACCAGCCTCCTCGCCGGCCTGCTCGAGCGGCAGCGCCGGCTGTTCGAGCACTGGACCCACGACGCGGCCGCGATCCCCACGGTCTGGTTCCCCTACTGGCACGAGCGCTTCGATCGCTTGCGCCGGGAGCTGCCGCGCCGGAGGTGGTGGCACGGGCGGATGGGCGACCAGCCGGAGGCGGAGATCGCGCGGGTGCGCGCCCGGTTGCAGCGCGACGGACCGCTGCTGGCGCGCGAGCTCGGCGGGGAGCGGGGGCGCGGCGCGGCGGCCTCCTGGTGGGGATGGACGCCGCAGAAGACGGCGCTCGAGTTCCTCTGGTGGACGGGCGAGGCGGCCATCGCCGGCCGGCGCGGCTTCCACAAGCTCTACGACCTCACCGAGCGGGTCCTGCCGGAGGCCGCGGCGGCGCCGCGGCCCGCTCCCCGGGAGCACCTGGACTGGGCGTGCCGCACGGCCATCGAGCGCCTGGGCGTGGCGACGCCGGCCGAGATCGCGACCTTCTGGCAGGCGGTCCCCGCCGCCGCCGTCCAGGCCTGGTGCGAGGGCGCCGCGGCCAGGGGGGAGATCGCCGCCGTGGAGCTGGAGGCGGCCGACGGCTCGCCGCCGCGGCCCGCCTTCGCGGTCGCCGGCTGGCGGGAGCGCTCGCTGGCGGAGCCCGCCAGCCCGTCCCGCATCCGGCTGCTCTGCCCGTTCGATCCAATCCTGCACGACCGGCGGCGGGCGCTGCGCCTGTTCGGCTTCGATTTCCGCTTCGAGGGCTTCGTGCCGGCGGCCGAGCGGCGGCACGGCTACTACGTCATGCCCATGCTCGAGGGGGAGCGGCTGGTGGGGAGGATCGACCCCAAGCTGCACCGCGCCGCGGAGCGGCTCGAGGTGCGCTCGGTGCGCTGGGAGCCCGGGGTGCGGCCGAGCCGGCGCCGGCTGGCGGCGCTCGACGCCGCGGTGGGCCGGCTGGCGGCGCTGGCCGGCGCTCGCCGCTGGCAGCTGCCGGCCGCCGGACGGCGCTGAGAACGCCTGAAAACACGATGGGGAGAGGCGATCTCTCGCCTCTCCCCGCCGTTAAGGAACGCTGAAGCTTGGAACGGCTTACTTGCCAGTGCCAGTGCCAGTGCTGGTGCTGGTGCCAGTGCCCGTCGTGGCGGCGGCGGGCTTCGCAGCCTTCGCCTTCTTCTCGGCCGCGAACTTGACGGTGACCGCCCAGGTGTCGGCGCCGTCCTTCTTGCAGGTGCCGCTGACCTTGGCATCGGCCTTCACGTCGTCCCAGGTCTTGCTCGTCGGGATGTACTTGGTCTTGTCGTTGACCTTCAGGGTGACGTCCTCGCCCTTCTTGGGATGGACGGTGAAGCTCTTGGCGGTCGCGTCGACCGAAGCGACGGTGCCACTGTAGGTGCACTTCTTGTGGGTCGACTTCTTGTGGGTCTTGGTGGTGGTGGTGGTCGTGCCGGAGGTGCCAGTCGTGCTGCTGGTGGTGGTCGAGGTGGTCGAGGTGCCGGTGCCGGTGGCTGGGGCCGAACCGGTCTGGGCGTACGCGATGGCCGCGAACACGCAGAGGACCAGGCTGAGGATCAACGTCTTGCGCATCGAGCGCTCCTTTGTCAGAAAACGATCGGAGGTCATTCTCCGTCCCGAGGCGCATAAAGATGCATTGGCGATGCCAGGCCAAGCCGCCAGCGCGGCGGCGAAGCGTTCGGGGAGAAACCCCCGGCCGGAGCCTGCCGGCGGGCGGCCCGCGCACACACCTATGGCATGCCACTCCGACGCAATGGCCAAAACGGCACACCCCTCCCCCCCACTCCCAACTCCCCGCGCGCGCGGCTTCCCGGCGGCGGCTACCGGCAGCGGCTGGCCGCCGTCGGGCGACTCACCGCGCAGGCGCCGCCTCGCCGGCCTCCACCGTCGTCGCGATGGCGGCGGCGCGGCGCGCCGCTCCCAGCATCGCCGTGCGGTCGTTGAGCAGCACCCGCACCGGCATGCGCCGCAGGTACGCCGCGAAGCGCCCCTTGTCCAGGAACGCCTGGATGAACGGCCCGCCGGTCAGCCGGGGCAGGATCTTGGGAGCGATCCCGCCACCTATATAGACGCCGCCGACCGCCGTTCCGGTCAACGCCAGGTTGCCTGCCGCGGCGCCGTAGGCGGCGACGAACATGTCGAGCGCGCGCCCGCACAGCGCGTCGGCGCCGGCCAGCGCCGCCTCCGCGATCACCCGTGCTAGATCCCCGGCGGCCCCCGCGTCCCCGGCGGCCCCGGCCCCCGCGGCCCCGCCAGCCCCCCCGGTCGCCCGGGCCAGGGCGGCGCTCACCGCGGGGCTCTCGGCGGCATGGCCGGCGTCGCGCAGGTGCTCGTAGATCGCCACCAGCCCGGGACCCGACACCACTCGCTCGACGCTGACGTGCTCGCCGAAGCGGCGGCGCAGGTAGAGCAGCAGCGCCGTCTCGTCCTCGTCGCGCGGCGCGTAGTCGGCGTGGCCGCCCTCGGAGGGCACGGTGACGCGGACCCCTCCGGCGATCGGCAGCAGGGCCATGCCGAGGCCGGTGCCGGCCGCGATCAGCACCTGGTTGCCGGTCTCCGGCCCGGCATCCTCCGCGCCGCGCGGCGTCTCGCCCCCTGGCCGCGGTTCGCCCGCCTGCAGCGATGCCAGCTCGTCGTCCGCCAGCAGCGGGATCCCTTCGGCGGTGGCGACCAGGTCGTTGATCAGCAGGACGGCGGGCAGCCCCAGGCCGCGCGCCAGGGCGCCGCCGTCGATCTCCCAGGCCAGGTTCGGGGTGCTGGTGCGGTTGTCGATCACCGGGCCCGCCACCCCGAAGCAGGCGGCGGCCACCGCCGGGCGGCTGCCGCCGGCGCTCACCCGCGGCGACGCCTGGCGCAGGAACGCGTCGACCACTTCCGCCAGGCCCGCGAACGCGGAGCTGGCGAAGCTGGCCGCGGCCAGCAGCCTCGACGGGCGCGGGGCCGCGGCGGGCGCGGCGGGCGCGGCGGGCGTGCCGGGACCCTCGCCGGCCACCTCGAAGAGGCCGAGGTTGACCTTGGTGCCGCCGACGTCCCCGGCCAGGATCACGCGACGCCCTCGCGTCCAGCTGGCTCGTGCCGATCGTTCATGCTTGCCTGCTTGCCTGCTCTTGCTCGTATCGACTTGGTGCTACGATCCGATCGCGATGCCGACGAGTCGCTCGACACCCCGGCTCTCAGACCCGAAACGCAGACCACCAGCAAAAGTTCCAGCCGCGGCACCGCCGTGCCGGCGGCATGAGCACGAGGAGGATCCAGATGCCGGTTCGCAAGGCTGATGCGGTGTGGGAAGGCGGCCTCAAGGGAGGCCACGGCCAGGTCGCTCTCGGCAGCGGCGCCTGGGCAGGCCGCTACTCGTTCGCCTCCCGCTTCGCCGACGGGCAGGGCACCAACCCCGAGGAGCTGATCGGCGCGGCCCACGCGGGCTGCTTCGCGATGGCCCTGTCGGCGGCCCTCGAGCGCTCCGGCCATGCCCCGCGGCGCGTCGCCGCCACCGCCGCCGTGCACCTCGATCCCGCCGCCGAGGGGGGACCGAGGATCAACCTCATCGAGCTGCGCGTCGAAGCGGACGTGCCGGGCATCGACGACGCCACCTTCCAGCAGCACGCGCGCCAAGCCAAGGAAGGCTGCCCGGTGTCGAAGGCGCTGGCCGCGACCGACATCACCCTCGAGGCCCACCTGGCGGGCGGCTGAAGGCGCTCTCGAGGGCCAAGGAGGCTCCGGCGCGGCCCGCGGCTCCCCAGGATTGGCGCTGATAGTGAAAGAGCAATATGACTCTTGACTTCACTGCGCCACCTCCGTAACCTGCCGCAACCAATCCTCCAGCTCCAGAAGGAGAGCGCATGGTGTGGAAGAAGCCCGACGACAATCCAACGCATCCTGAGCCGGCGCCCGCTCCCCCGCGGCCGGCCGCGCCGCCGGCCGAGGTACGGAGAGCCGAGCGCGCCACCGCCGTCATCGGCCCGTCCATCTTCATCAAGGGCGACCTCAGCGGTGACGAGGACCTGGTCATCGAAGGCCGGGTCGAAGGCAAGATCGACCTCAAGCAGCACAACGTCACGATCGGCAAGAACGGCCGCGTCCGCGCCGACGTGTTCGGCAACACCGTGGTCGTCGAGGGCGAGGTCGACGGCAACCTCTTCGCCCAGCAGCAGGCCATCCTGCGGCAGTCCGGGGCGGTGCGCGGCAACATCACCGCGCCGCGCGTGATGCTCGAGGACGGCTCCCGCTTCCGCGGCAGCATCGACATGGAGTCGAAGGAGTCCGCGAAGCCTGGGCCCGGTGCCCCCGCGGCCCAGGGATCGCAGCCGCCCGCGGGGCATGCGCCGGCCCTCGCGGCCGCGCCGTCGTCCGCGGCGGGCAACACCTCCGGCGCGGCCGGCGCCCAGCCGCTGCATGCGGCCGCCGCGGCGCCGCAGGCGAGCGGGCGCGCTCCTGGCAGCTGACCCGCGGCCGCTGGCGGCGGGGCGCGGGCGGCGGCCGGGCCAGCCGGGATGCCCGCGGGCCGGCTGGAGCGCCTGGCAGCACGCGGGGATGAGGTCCGCCGGATGAGCTGGTTTTCTTCACGCGGCGCCGGATCGCGCGACCGCCCGGACAAGGCTTCGGGCTCGACCGCGACGGCGCCGGACGCTCCCGAGAGCCACCGCTCGCTCGGACTGGCCTCGCTGCTCGAGGCTTTCGCCGGGCGGCCGCGGCTGCATGTCCTCGACCTCGGACCCGCGGTCGGCGGCAACGTCGAGTTCCTGTCGCGCTTCGGCTGCAAGCTGTACATCCAGGACCTCTACCCGGCCCTGGTCCCCTGGCAGACCCCGATCGGCGGGCTGCCGACCCCCGGCGCCGGCACGGTCGCCACCATCGACCGCGCCGCGGTCCGCGAGGCGCACGAGACCTGGGATGCGCGTCCACCGCGGCAGGGCGGCGAGGACGAAGAACCCGGCCTCGCCGGCCGCTTCGGCCAGCTGCTGGCGTTTCCCGAGGAGACCCGCTTCGACGCGGTGCTGATCTGGGACCTGATCAACTACCTCGAACGCCGGGAGGTGGCGGCGCTGGCGCGCCAGCTGGCCCGGTTCTGCCGTCCCGGCGCCGTGCTGTTCGCGCTGATCTCGATCCTCAAGCAGATCCCGGCCCAGCCGTTGCGCTTCCGCATCCTCGACCGGGAGCATCTCGCCTACGAGACGAAGACCGCCGCCCTGCGCCCCTGCCCGCGCTACGCGCCGGCCGAGCTCGGCGAGCTGCTGCGCGGCTTCCGGCTCGACCGCTCCTTCCTCATGCGGCACGGCACCCAGGAGTTCCTCTTCGCGCGCCAGAGCGGGTGAGTCCCTACGAGCTCCCCCGCCGGCCGGCGGCGCGCAGCAGGGCCGCGACCGACTTGGCGTCCACGATCTCGCCGCCCGCGGCCATCGCCGCCGCCCGGGCCAGCGGCAGGCGCGCCAGCGTCAACAGCTCGTCGCGCTCCAGCGCCTGGCGCCCGCCCTCGAGGCCGGTGGCGAGGAACAGCCAGATCCTCTCGTCGGTGAAGCCCGGCGTCGTCCAGATCCAGCCCAGCGGCTCGAGCGCTCCGGCCCGGTAGCCGGTCTCCTCCCGCAGCTCGCGGGCGGCGCACTCTTCCGGCGACTCGCCCGGCTCCAGCGTGCCGGCGGGGACCTCCAGCAGCCAGCCGCCGGTCGCATAGCGGTACTGGCGCAGCATCAGCACCTCCCCCGAGCCGAGCAGCGGCACGATGGCGGCGGCGCCCGGGTGGTGGATCATCTCGAAGTCGTGCTCGGCGCCGCCGGGCAGGCGGAGGCGGTCCACGCGCACCTCGATGCGGCGCCCCGAGAACACCGTCCGGCTGGACAGCCGCTCGGCGCCGGGCTCCCGGCTCCCCGCGCGGCCGCTATCGCCGGCTTCTCCGTCCCGCTCGCTCATCTCTCTACCCTCCCGCGCTGCGACGAGGCGGCGCAGTAAGATCGGCCGCGTGAGCTGGCTCTCGCTGCTGCTGATCGCGCTCCTGGCCCCCGCCTCCCCGGCGAAGCCGGGAGCGCCGGCAGCCGACATCGCGGGCGCGCCGCCGCCCCTGCCGCCGCCGCCGAGCGCCGTGGAAACCGCGCGCCTCCTGACGGGCGAGGTGCTGCTGGCGTCGCGGCCGGTGACGACGGCGCGGGCGCTGGCCGAGGAGACGGGAGAAGGCATCGTCAACGCCCCGCCGGAGAGGGTCTTCGCGGCCGTGGCCGACTTCGCCCACTACCGGGAATGGGTCCCCTTCGTGCAGCGCTCCGACGCGACGCCCCAGGCCAACGGCTCGGTCGTCAGCTTTCAGTCGCTCAGCCTGCCCTTCCCGCTGGGCCGACGCTACTACAAGATCCTGGCCAGGAGCGGCGTCTCGGGAGAGGGCGCGGGGCGAGTCTGGCGCGCCTGGTGGCACTACCTGCCCGGGACCGGCAACGTCGCGGACCACCATGGCTGGTGGGTCCTGGTGCCGTACGGCGAGGGCCGGACGCTGGGCACCTGCCTGCTCTACACCGATCCGGGCCGCGGCCTGCCGGCCTGGGCGGTGCACCGCGGGACCGCCGAGACGATGCCCTACGTCTTCAGCGGCCTCCGGCAGCAGGTCCGCCGCTCCCGCTACGATCGCCCTGATGTACACTAAGTTGCTCGATTCTGGCAGCCCGTCCTTGCACCGGAACACGGAGGAGCTCCCCGCGGGGGGCGGCACGACGTAGAAGACGTAGAACAGGAATGCGCCGCATGTCCGACCCTGAGTCCGTGGCCCTGGAAGTCCACCTTGGCGCCGAGCTTCACCGCCGCTCCGCGGAGCTCACCCGGGCCTGGCTCGACCGCCTGCTGCAGCGGCTCGAGGTCCAGCCGCGCCGCATCTTCCCCTCCGATACCCTGCTCAACCACATCCCGGAGGTCCTGAAGGCCGTCTCCGATTATCTCTGCTCGAACGGCGACATGGGCGCCGCGCGGCTGGTGCGCGAGGAGCTGGCCCGCCTGGCGCGGCTGCGGCGCGAGCAGGGGTACGACGTCGACGAGCTGCTGGTCGAGTTCGAGATCCTCGGCGAGATCCTCTACGGCGCGCTGAAGGAGGAAGCCAGGGCCTTCGCTCGCCAGGTGCCGGCCGAGTACGCCATCGCGGTCGCCGAACGGCTCTACCGCGCCCTGATGGACATCACCCGCATCACCGCCAGCACCTTCCGCGAGGAGGGGTTCCGCGACCGCCGCGACCGCGCCCGCCTGCTCGGCGGCTTCGGCCGCGACCTGGCGCACGAGCTGCGCAACCGCCTCGCCGCCGCCGACGCCTCGCTGCAGGTGCTGGCCCACGACCTGCGCGGCCCCCGCGACGCGGGCGACTCGGACCCCGCGGGCGAGAGCCCCCTGCGCTCCCTCCGAACGGAGCGCGCGCTCAAGGCCCTGGGCGTCGCCCTGCATCGCATCAAGGGCGTCGCCGACGACGTCCACTCCCTGGCCATCGCCCAGGGCAGCGAGGAGTCGGCGCAGGGCCGCCGCCTGCCGCTGCGCACGCTGCTCGAGGAGACGGTCGAGGAGCTCGCCGGGCTCGCCGCGGAGAAGGGCGTCCGGCTCGAGATCCAGGAGGTCATTCCCGAGGTGCAGGTGGACGCCACCCGGGTCGAGCTGGTGCTCATCAACCTCCTCGGCAACGCCATCAAGTACTCGGACGACAGCAAGGTCGACCGCTGGGTGCGCATCGCCGTCCAGCGCCAGGAGCCCGCCCACTGGCGCATCGGCGTCGCCGACAACGGCGTCGGCATCCCCGAGAGCATGCAGCCCCTGGTCTTCGAGCAATTCGTCCGCGCCCACCCCGAGGTCGCCGACGGCACCGGCCTCGGCCTCGCCATCGCCCGCGCCGCCATCGATCAGCTCCACGGCGCCATCTGGCTGCAGAGCGAGCCCGGCTCCGGCACCACCTTCTACTTCACCGTCGTCGATCCCCCCGCCGCCAACGAGCCGAGCCCGCCCGACGGCACCGGCGGCACCTCTTAGTCCCAGAAGAGAAGAAGACGGTGAGACCGGCCGTTGTGGTCTTTCGACCGCGAGCGGGTACTTGGCTGCTCCACGGGTTCTTTACCCTGTTGATCGCACTCATCTCGCTCTATTGGTTCTTCGACCCTGTGCCCATCATCGTGAAGTACCTGGGAGGGGCCATCATCATCTTTTGGCTCTCCTATCTCGTCAGTCTCGGGCGATCGCGGGTCGAGGTGCCGCTGGTCGCCTACCGCGCTCCCAGGTCGCTCATCACCTCGGCGAGGGTGGCCGCGTCGGTCTCGGCCATGAGCTCGCGGGCGATGGCCTGGGCGAGGCCGGCGATGGTCGGGGCCTCGAAGAGGCTGGGCACCGGCAGCTCGACCTCGAACTGCTCGCGCACCCGGGCCAGCACCTGGTTGGCGTTGAGCGAGTGGCCGCCGAGGGCGAAGAAGTCGTCGTAGATGCCGACCTTGTCGAGCTTCAGCACCTCGCACCAGATCGCCGCCAGCGCCTCCTCGACCGCCGTGCCGGGCGCCACCTGCTCCGCGGCGGAGACCGCGGCGGGCCCCTCCGGGGCCGGCAGGGCGCGGCGGTCCACCTTGCCGCTCGCGGTCAGCGGCAGGGCGGCCAGGGGAACGAAGAAGGCGGGCACCATGGCGGCCGGCAGCTGGCGGCGCAGGTGCTCCTCGAGCTCGCGCGCGCCCGCCCAGGAGGATGGCGAGACCCCGCGCGGCACGACGTAGGCGATCAGCCGTTGATCGCTCCCCTCGCCGCGCGCGGCGACCGCCGCCGCCACCACCGCCGGATGCGCGGCAAGCGCCGACTCGATCTCGCCGAGCTCGATGCGCACGCCGCGCAGCTTCACCTGCCCGTCGATGCGGCCGAGATACTCGACGGCGCCGTCGCGCCGGTAGCGGGCGAGGTCGCCCGAGAGGTAAAGGCGGCCGCCGGGCTCGCCGCCCGCCGCCGGTGGCGCCGCCTCGGGCTCGGCCGGCGAAGCCTCGTCCAGGCCGCCGGCGAAAGGATCGGGCACGAAGCGCTCGGCGGTGAGGTCCGGCCTGCCCAGGTAGCCGCGGCCGACGGCGATGCCGCCGATCGCGAGCTGCCCCACCACCCCCGGCGGCACCGCCCGGAGATGGCGGTCCAGGAGATGAATGCGGACGTTGGCGATGGGGTAGCCGATGGGCACGCCGCGGCGGTCCTCGCCGCGCCGGCACTGCCAGTGGGTCACCTCGATCGCCGTCTCGGTGGGACCGTAGAGGTTGTGCAGCGCCACCCCGGGCAGGCGGGCGAAGCAGCGCTCCTGCACCTCGAAGCCGAGCGCCTCGCCGCTCGCCAGGACGCGCGTGAGCGCAACGCAGCGGTCGAGATCCGGCGCCTCGAGGAACACCTGCAGCATCGAGGGGACGAAGTGGACGGTGGTGATGCCGCTTTCGGCCAGGGTCCGCGCCAGGTATCCCGCGTCCAGGTGGCCGCCCGGCCGGGCCAGCACCAGGCGGGCGCCGGTGACCAGCGGCCAGAACAGCTCCCAAAGCGAGACGTCGAAGCTGAGCGGGGTCTTCTGCAGCACCCGGTCGTCCGGCGTCAACGGCTGCATCTCCTGGAACCAGAGCAGGCGGTTGACGATGCCGCGATGGCCGTTCATCGCGGCCTTGGGCTTGCCGGTCGAGCCCGAGGTGTAGAACACGTAGGCGAGCCGGTCCGGGCCCAGGTCGGGCCGCGCCTCCTGGAACTGCCGCAGGCGGCGCGCCGCGGCCGCCGGGTCCACGGCCCCCGGGCCCACGGCCGCCGCGTCCATGACCGCCGGCTCCACGGTTGCCGGTTCCGCGCCTGCCGCCGGCGTCTGGTCTCCCGGCGGCGGCACGGCGAAGCCGTCGAGGATCAGGCGCGGCGGACCCGCGGGCGGCATCGCTCCGGCCGCGCGCCGCTCGACCAGCAGCACCCGCGGCGCGGCGTCGGCGAGCATGTAGGAGAGCCGCTCGCTCGGGTAGCCGGGATCGATCGGCAGGTAGGCCGCGCCGGCCGCCAGGATGCCGAGAATGCCCACGACCATGGCGAGCGACCGGTCCGCGGCGAGGCCGACGATCGTCTCCGGCCCGGCCCCCAGCTCAGCCAGCGCCGCCGCCAGCCTCGCCGCCGCCGCCGCGAGCTCGCCGTAGGTCAAGGTCTCGCCGTCGAGCTCGACTGCGACGGCGGCCGGTGAGCGCTCCGCCTGCGCGGCCACCAGCTCGTCGAGCCCCAGCGCCGCGAGATCGCTCTCGCCGTGCTGGAAGGCGCGGCGAGTGTCGTTCCAGAGCAGCAGCTGGCGGCGCTCGGCGGCGTCCAGCAGCGGCAGCTCCGCGAGCGGGACCCCCGGGGCCGCCGCGGCGGCGCCGGCGAGCGCCCGCAGGAACCCGCTCCAGCGGGCGGCGGTGGCGGCGTCGAAGAGGTCGGTGTTGTAGACCAGCAGCGCCGCGACCTCCTCGGCCTCGTCCGCCGCCTCGAGCGTGAGATCGAACTGCGAGGCGCGCCTGGGGAGGGTCACCGACTCGAGCTCCAGGCCGGCCAGGCGCAAGCGGCTGCCGGGCAACCCGAGCGCAAAGCCGGCCAGGCCGTTGCGGTCGGGGCGATGCGCCTTCTGCATCACGAAGCTGGCCTGGAACAGCGGCGAGCGGCCGGGATCGCGCCGCGGCTGCAGGCGTTCGGCGAGCAGCGGGAACGGGTAGTCCTGGTGGCGGAAGGCGGCCAGCACGCGGCGCCGGGTCGCCCCCAGCAGCTCCGCGAAGCCGGGGTCGCCGCCGAAGTCGGCGCGCAGCGCCACCGGGTTGACGAAGTAGCCCACGACGCCGGCGAGGTCCGCGGAACCGCGGCCGGCGACCGGCGACCCGACCACCACCTCGCGCTGGCCGGAGAGCCGCGCCAGCAACGCCTGGAAGACTGCGAGCAGGGCCATGAACGCCGTCGCCCGCCGCTCCGCCGCGAGGCTCCGCAGCGCCAGCGTGGTGTCGGGAGACAGGCGCAGCGGCCAGGAGGCGCCGCCGAACGTCTGCTGCCGCGGGCGCTGCCGGTCGGCGGGCAGCTCGAGCGGCGGCAGCGGACCCGCCAGCTCCCCGCGCCAGAAGTCCCACGACGCCCTGCCGCGCGGACCCGCCAGCATCGTCTCCTGGCGGCGGGCGTGGTCGGCATGGGTGAGCGGCAGCGGCCGCAGCTCGGGCAGCCCGGCCGGCCCGTCCTCGCCGGCCGGCCGATACAGCGCCGCCAGCTCGCCGATGAGCACCTCGAGCGACCAGAAGTCCGCGACCAGGTGATGAATGGACAGCACGACGACGGGATCGCGCACGACGTCCGGCGCCGGCGCCGCGCCCGGCGTGCCGGCCCCGTCGAGGGCGGCCGATCCGGCGCCCGCCAAGGAGCCGGCGCCCGCCAGCACGGTCACCCGCAGCAGCGGGCCGCGTCGCAGGTCGAACGGCCCCCAGGCCGCCGCGAGGAGAGCCTCTGATGCCGCGACGGTGCCCCCCGCGGCTTCGTCCGCCGCCGCGCCGGCATCGGCACCCGCTTCCTCGATCGCCAGCTCGAACCGCGCCTTGCCGGGAGGATGGACGGTCGCGACCGGCGCCCCGCCCCGCTCGGCGAAGGTCGTGCGCAGCGCCGGATGGCGCTCCACCAACGCGGCGCAAGCTCGGCGCAGCGCCGCGAGATCGAGCTCGCCGTGGACGCCGGCGGCCCCCGCGATCACGTAGGCGGCGCCGCGCGGCGCCAGCCGGTCCAGGAAGTAGAGCGCCCGCTGCCCCAGGGTGAGCGGGACCTCCTCGTCCTCGCCGCCGGCCGCGCCGGGACCTCCCGCGGCCGGCGACGCGGCCGGAATCGGCGGTGCCTGCGACGCCGGCGGAGCGGGCGCCCCGGGGGGCCCGAGCGCCGCGGGCGCCCCGGGCGGTTCCACCACGGCGGCGAGCTTCCCGGCCAGCTCGGTCGCGAGCTCGGAGACGCTCGGGCCGTCGAGCAGGGTGGCGACCGACAGCTCGACCCCCAGGCCGGTCTCGACCTCGTGCGCGAGCTGGACCGCATACAGGGAGTCGAGCCCCAGGGCGCCGAGCGGCGTCGCGGCATCGAGGCGCGACCCCGGCAGCTCCATCACGGCGGCGACGCGGTCCAGCAGGTACGCCTCGAGCCAGCCGACGACGGCGGCCTCGTCAAGCCCCGCCAACCGCTCGCGCACGGCCCCCGGCGTCGCCGGCCTCGCCAGGGTCCCCGGAGCTTCCGGGACGGGCGGCGTCATGACATGGCGGTGCCGCCCGGCGGGCTCGCCGCGACCGCCGCGGCCGGCGCGGCCTCGGCCGCGGGCCCGCCGAGAGCGCTCGCTCCCAGCACCGCCAGCCTGCCGCCGAGCAGCGCCGCGCGGCAGGCGCGACGCTGGATCTTGCCGCTCGAGGTCTTGGGAATGGTGCCGGCGCGCACCAGCACCACCTGCTGCACCTGGGCCTCGTGCTGCTCGGCGACCGCCCGGCGCACCGCCTCGGCGATGGCCTCGACGCTCTCCGGCTCCAGGGGCGAGTCGTTCGGCGTGCGCTCGTGCTCGTGCACGACCACCAGCCGCTCCTCCTGGCCGAGCTCGATCGAGAAGGCGGCGCCGCAGCCCGGACGCAGCGCCGGGTGGCTGCGCTCGACGGTCAGCTCGATGTCCTGCGGATAGAGGTTGCGGCCGCGGATGATGATCAGGTCCTTGAGCCTGCCGGCGATGAACAGCTCGCCGCCGTCGAGGAAGCCGAGATCGCCGGTGCGCAGGAACGGCGCCGCGTTCGGCTCCGTCGCCAGCCGGCCGTCGAACGTCTCGGCCGTCTCCTCCGGCCGCTGCCAGTAACCCTGCGCAACGCTCGAGCCGCGCAGCCACACCTCGCCGACCGCGCCGGGAGCGCAAGGCGCCAGGGTGGCGGGATCGACGATGGCAAGCTCCTGGCCGAGCCAGGCGCGCCCGCAAGACACCAGCGTGCGGCTGGCCGGATCCGCGGCCGGCAGCGGCCTCGCCTCGCCGGCCTCGAGCAGCGCCCGGTCGAAGGCGGCGACCCGCGGCGCGCCGCGGACCTCCCCGGGTCCCGTGCCGCCGCTCACGAACAGCGTCGCCTCCGCCAGGCCGTAGCAGGGGAAGAAGGCTCGCGCTTGGAAGCCGCGGCCGCCGAAAGCCTCGGCAAAGCGCGTCATGGTCTCCGCCCGCACCGGTTCGGCGCCGTTGAAGGCGGTGTCCCAGCTGGCCAGGTCGAGGTCGGCGCGGTCGGCCGGAGAGATCTTCCGCACGCACAGGTCGTAGGCGAAGTTGGGGCCGCCGCTGGTGGTGGCGCGATAGCGCGTGATCGCCGCCAGCCAGCGCTTCGGGCTCTGCAGGAAGGCGATCGGCGACATCAGCACGCAGCGCGCGCCGAGGTAGAGCGGCTGCATGACGTTGCCGATCAGCCCCATGTCGTGGTACAGCGGCAGCCAGCCGACGATCACCGATTCCGCCGTCTGCCCGAACGCCTGCCGGATCATCTCCTCGTTGTGGAGCAGGTTGCCGTGAGTGACCATGACGCCCTTGGGCGCCGCGGTCGAGCCGGAGGTGTACTGCAGGAAGGCCATGGTCGACCCGTTCGCCCCCGGATCGGTCCAGGTCTCGGCCTGGTCGAGCGGCACCGAGTTGGTCGCCAGCAGGCGCAGCGCCGAGAGATCCGGCACCTGCGCCGCCATGCCGCCGATCATCGCCGCGAGCTCGGTCGTGGTCAGGGCGACCGCCGGGCGGGCGTCGCGGGCGATCTCGAGCAGCCGCGGCAGGGTGCGGGCCGAGCGCGGCGGGTAGGCCGGCACGGCGACCACGCCGGCATAGAGACAGCCGAAGAACGCGGCCACGAACTCCAGCCCCGGCGGATACAGCAGCAGGGCCCGCTGGCCGCCGGCGCCGAGCCGCTGCAACGCCCCGGCGATCGCCCGCGCCCGCAGGTCCAGGCCGGCGTAGCTGAGCTGGACCGCGTCCTCGCCGGGCCGATCGGGCAGGAAGGTGTACAGCGGCTGGTCGCCGAGAGCGGCGGCGCGCGCCCTCCCCAGCTCGACCAGGCTCTGCCATGGCAGCCGTGGCGGCACGGCGGCGGACGCCGAGGGCGCCGTGGCGGCCGCGGCCGCGGTGCGGGTCAGGGGCGTGGTATCCAGTTCCATCAGGCTCCTCCTGTGGGATCGGCCGGCATCGGTGGCGCCGATCGCGAGGGGAGCAGCCGCTCGCGCGCGCAGCGATCCCCATGTACTTGGTGCCGCGTCGCGGGCAGCCTGGGACGAACGGCGGGAACTCCGGGGGTCTATCGGCAGTCCAAGCGAGCAAGAGAGGCGCCTCTCGAGCGCGCGGCCGCAAACCGGCGGCCACGCTCCTTGCCAAGGAGAGCCTCATGTTCACCAGCCCCTGGACGACTTCGCAGGACAGCCGCGCCGCCGGCCGCAAGCGCGCCTGGATCCTCACCTCCTCCCTGCTGCTGCACGGGGTCGCGCTGGCGACCTTCGCCGGCGCCGAGGCATGGCAGGTGCCGGGGGTCGCCGAGCCGCCGATCGCCGAGGTCTTCGAGGTGCAGCTGCCGCTGCCCTTGCTGCCGGCACCGCCGCCGCCGCCGGTGACCGAGCCGAAAAAGGTCGCCACGGACAGCCCGCGGCCACCCTCGACGCCGCTCCAAGAGCCGCTCCCCCCGGCACTGCCGCCGCCGATGCCTGCTCAACCGGACCCGCTGGCGGCCGACCAGCCCATCCCGCCGCCGGCCGACCCCCAGCCGGCCGACTCGCGGCTGGCGGCGGCCGACGTCGACCCCTTCGGCGGCCGCCGCCACGGCAGCGGCAACGGCACCGGCGATGCGATCCGGGGACGCGGCTTCGGCGACGGCGACGACGCCGTGCTGCCGATCGGCGGCGCGATCAGCCGGCCGCAGATCATCCCGGGCACCAAGGTCGAGCCCCGCTACACCGAACTGGCGCGCCAGGCCCACCTGCAGGGCGTCGTGGTGCTGCGGGCCGTCATCGACGAGCGCGGCAACGTCATCGACGTCTCGGTCCGGAAGCGGCTGCGCTTCGGGCTCGACGAGGAGGCCGTCAAGGCGGTCAGCCAGTGGAAGTTCACCCCCGCCCTGCTGAGCGGCCGCCCGGTCAAGGTCTTCTTCGACCTCACCGTGTACTTCGAGGTGCGGTAGGCGCGCGTTCGGCCGTCCGGCGGGGCGCTATGCTCCCGCCGGACGCTGGCCGGAATCGCTGCGACGTGGAAAGAGGGGGGCTGCCGGATTCGGGTTCTACCGCTGAGACGTGGAGCTCTGGCAGTACGAATCGAGGACCTTGAAAAGCCGCTCCTTGCCGCCCACGGCGGCCTTCAGCACTGTGGGCCGGCGCAGCTCGGTTGGAGAGGCAGCGCGAGCCACAAGGCCGGCCGTGGATGCGGTGGCCGCCGCCCCGGGCAGGGAGTAGGCCCTGTGGTCGTAGCCCCCGCCGCTCTGGGCGGTGCTGAGCATGACCGCTCCATGCGCATCGACCTCGATACTGACGACGCGTGAATCAGAACCGATGCCGGCAATCTCTCGATCCGTAGTGCTCCAGCCCTCGGGGGCGGCGGGGTTTTTTTCTATCGCGGTCAGGACTCGCTTCGAGTTCTCCAACCTTACCGCGTACAAGGTGGGTCCCTTCGTATCCCAGGTCAAATTGCCCTCGACCGCCCTTTCGAACTCGCTCTGTCCTTCGGAAATTGGCGTCGCAAAATAGTCCTGATCCTCCACCGACCCGTTGTGATGCGCCGGGCCTGCCAATGTATCGAAGATATAGATCGTAGCCAGCCCTGCGCACGCTACGTACTGCATGGAAGGAGAAACCACACATGAACCACCCAAGAAGCCTCCTCTCCGAACCCACTCCGCTCTGGTGTGATCCTTTGACAAGCGCCACACGTCCATGTAGCCGCCGTTCGGTCCCTGATTCCCCAATGTGACGAGAGCCTGGGGTTCGCGCCAGTCGATGCCATCGATGTACCTGAGACCTAGCTCGCTCTGGGGTCGATCGACCTTGAAGCGACCGATAACCCGCCCGGTGACCTCGGCAATGACGACCTCCGTCGCGAAATCGGTCGTGGTCGGAACAACGCTGAACGCGATCTCGCGGCGATCAGGAGACCACGAGGCCGCGAAGATGGGCCGCTTAGCCGCGAGAACATGGCGGGGCTCTTGGTCGCTCGCGAAGATCCACAGGTCGCTTCCCTCCGCATGGTCACTACCCTCCACAGCGAGAGCCGAGCAGCCATGCGGCATCGCCTGCACGGTTCCAGCCACACAGAGCAGAATCAGGAACAGGCCTTGGCGGATCATGCAAGCCTCCCTCAGTAGCTGACGAACGTGACTGTAAGGTTAGGGTTGGGCCACGCGAGACACACCGCCTTGCCAACTCCGTTGTAGATGTCTATGTCATAAAAAGTGATTCCCTGTCCTGTATCCTGTGCCAACCGCGCGCCCAGGGTGTCAACAGTGATAGAAGCGCGCAAGGGGATTACCGTCGGATCCACGGCCGCGGTAACTCCAGCTTGAGCGCACGCCCCGGTCGAAGTTGTCGGGCAGCTGGCAAAGTAGTAGCAGTGCCCTTTGGAGTTGTATTCGACCACCTCGCTCTGGACCGAGATTCCTGAGCCCTGTCTCTTGACATCATCCATGAAATCCTGACGGTACGAGCGGCCCGCGAGCGTTGTGCCACACCACTTGTACTTGTTGGCCGCAAGGAACAATCCCGTGTAGTCGCTCTCGAGGTCCGTTCGATAGCAAGTCGTGTAGAACGGCGTCTCATACTTGGCCGGCAGCCAGGTGACGACCCCCTTGGGGTCCGTCCACACGAGCGGTGTCGTGGAGTCGATATTCGACACATTCGGCTGGTAAAGGGTCGTCACATCGGCCTTCGCGCTGCCGTCGGTCCCGGTGGCGCTCGTGGGTCCGACAAATTTGTCCGAGTTCGGCCGGTCCGAGCGCAAGGCGAGGAGGACCCCGCTCGCCGGGCCAACGTAGTCTGTCAGGCTCAGAGCCAGGTGCGATCGTGTCAAGACGCTGCCGCCCTGTGTAGTCTGGCTGGCTGGGATTGTCACGGGGGCCGGCGTGATTGCCAACTTCAGGCCGCTGGCCACGCACCGCACGCTCGCGCTGTTCTCATAAGTCCCGGCATCCACACGCTTCCTGGGGGGAGTGAGCGGAACGTAGGTCAGACTTCCAAAGTCCGTTCCGAGGCCGGTCGCAACCTGCCAGCCGTAGTAGGGACAGCCATAGCCCGGGCAGTAGTAGCTCTCAGGTGACACTCCGGAGCTCGACCACGTGATCCCGTTGAAGCCGGGGTAATCAGGATAGCCGGTTCCGCAGCCGTCCATGACCGCCTGGCAGGTGCCTGGCGGCAGGAGAGTCTGCAACTGCGCTACGTCGGGCAAGTACCAGCCGGTCCGCCCTCCCAGCATCAGCTGGCCGCAGTAGTTCTCGAAGTCGGAGACGTTACCGACCGACAGGTACACGATCTCTTTCGCCCACAGGAGGTGATTCGCGCGATCCGTCACGACGCCATTGCCAAGATCGACCAGCGCTGCCGTAATGCATGTGGCGCCAGCGTCGGCGATGGATCCGGGCACCGGAACGGTGGTGAAAAGCGCCTGGCACTGCGCGAGGAGCGGCGACGCCGGCATGAGAACGCACAGCGCCGTTTGGAGGTATTTGAACTCCTTGCGGCAGCCCATCCGTGCACCTCCCTCGGTTCTGGCCCTTGGACGCAAGAGCTGCGCCCGCGGCATCAGGACGAAGACGAGGAGGGCGAAGCGCTAACATACCATCTGCGTGACTACGGTGTCAAGCAAGTGAGGTGGCCGAGCGCCGCCGCTTTGGCCGCGGCAGGCGAAAATGGGTCGCGTGGAGATCAGGTCATAGCTCTCCTTCGTGCCGTGGAACAGCAGCCGCCGCCGGCGGACATCGGACCCGCTGTTCCGGCGGGTTTGACCTCCCCGCGGCAGAGCCCGTAAGCTGCGTCGCGCGCACTCGCCGCGGGGCGCGGCGCGGGTCGAGCGAAGGCGGATGACAGCGAACGAGAAACCCTATGACGCCGTGGTCATCGGCGGCGGCCCGGCCGGCGCCACCGCCGCGCTGGTGCTGGCGCGGGCGGGCCTCTCCGTCCGGGTGCTCGAGCGCGCCCGCTTCCCGCGCTTCCACATCGGCGAGTCGTTCCTGCCCGCCAACCTGGAGCTGATCCGCGAGCTGGGGCTCGAGCCCGCGCTGCGCCGGCTTCCCCAGGTGGAGAAGGGGGGCGTCGAGTTCGCCGTCGGCCATGGCCGGAACAGCCAGCACTTCCTGTTCGCCGACTGCCTGCTCAGGGAGGCCACCGAGACCTTCAATATCGAGCGCGCGCCCTTCGACGCCATGCTGCTCGACGCGGCGGCGGCCGCCGGCGCCGAGGTGAGCCAGGACGTGGCGGTGCGCCGGATCCTTCGCCTCGCCGAGGGCGACGTCGCGGTCGAGACCGCGGGCGGCGACATCGCGGCCCGGGTGCTGATCGACGCCAGCGGCCAGGCCACCGTCGTCGCCAAGCACCTGGGCATCCGGCGCATGCTCCCCGAGCACCGCAAGATCGCCTACTTCCAGCACTTCCAGGGCGTCGAGCGCCGCGCCGGCGCCGCGGCGGGCGATCCGACGATGGTGATGTGCGCTGAGGGGTGGTTCTGGATCATCCCGATCGACGAGCGGCGCGACAGCATCGGCCTGGTGATGGACGCCGACGCCGCCCGCCGCGTCGGGGTGCCCGCGGACCGCATGCTGGAGTGGGGCATCGCGCGCTGCCCGCTGCTGCGCCACCGCACGGCGGCCGCGCACCGCCCGGCCGGCAACGTGGTCTGCGCCGACTTCAGCTATCGCTGCGAACCGTTCTCCGGACCGGGCTACTTCCTGGTGGGCGACGCCGCGGCCTTCCTCGATCCGATCTTCTCGACGGGCGTCTGCCTGGGCATGATGAGCGCCGTCGAGGCGGCGCGCGGCGTCGTCGCCATGCTGCGCCACGGCGAGCCGCCGCGCCGGGTGCGCCGGCGCTACAACCGCTTCGTCGCGGGCAGCTCGACGCCCCTCTTCCGCATGGTGCGGAACTACTACCGCCATTCCTTCCGCGAGCTCTTCCTGAGCGGCAGCGGCCCGCTCGCGGTGCACAACGCCACCCTCTCCGTGCTCGCCGGCTCGGTCTTCCCGCGCCTCGCCTTCAAGCTGCGCTGGCGGCTCGAGCTGTTCTTCCTGATGGTCCGCGCCAACCGCTACCTGCCGCTGGCGCCGCGGCGCGAGCCGTTCTCCCTCTTCGGCGCCGAAGCCGAAGCCACCGCCGGCGGGATGGCTCCCCCCGCCGGATGAGCGCCGCCGGGCGCGCCGGCTTCCGCCTCCTGCGGCTCGATCTCGCGCCCGCGCCGGATTCGCCAGGCACCGCGGGCGGCGGCGCGGCCTCGGCACCGTCGGCAGCCGCCGAGCTGCTGGTGCCCGAGGACAGCCCGATCTTCGCCGGCCACTTCCCGGGCCGGCCGCTGCTGCCCGGCGTCGCGCACCTCGCCCTGCTCCGCCAGGTGCTCGAAGCGCTCGCCGCCCGCGGCGTCCTCGGCGGCGAGGCTCCCGGCAACACGGTCATCGCCGAGGTGCGCAGGTTCCGGCTGCGGCGAGAGATCGTTCCCGGCGGCCGGGTCGAGCTGCGCGTTCAGGGGATCGGCGCGGTCGATGCGGCCGGAGCGGGTGGGACGGTGGGCGAGGCCGGCGCGCAGGGCGAGCCTGGCGCTATCGGATCGGCCGGCGCGACCGGCGTCCCAAGCGGCATCTTCCGTTTCGAGCTGCGCCGGCAATCGGCGACCGGCAACCCGGGCAAGCCGGGCCACCCGGGCGAGATCGCGAGCGAGGGAACGGTGCGCACCGGCATCATCTCCGCCCTTTCGCCAGCCGCCGCGCCCATCCCGGGGCCGGACTTCGCACCCGGCAGCCCCTGCCGGCCGGTGGCGGACCTAGTCCCGCACGCCCCCCCGGCCCGGCTGCTCGCCGAGGTCCTGGGGGCCAGCGCCGGCGGCATCCTCTGTGCCGGCAGCATCCCCGCCCATCACCCGCTGGCCGCCGGCGGCGAGGTCCCGGGGTTCCTGGCGATCGAGCTCGGAGCGCAGGCCGCCGCCGCGCTCGAGGCCCTGGCGCGGCACCCGGGAGGCCCGCCGCGCCTCGGCTACCTCGTCGGCGTCCGCGACGCCCACCTGCCCGCGCGCCTCCCCACCGGCCGCACCCTGCGCGTCACCGCCGTTCCCGCCGGCCACGCCGGCGCCCTGGCGATCTACGACATGGAGGTCGCGGAGGAAGGCGCCGCCCAGCCGCTGGCCGCCGGCGCCATCAGCACTTTCCTTACCGAACCCTAATCGCAACGTTCGGACCCGTCTCACCGCCACAGCCGGCGGAAGCAGAACCACTGGTGCGGCTCGGCGGCGATGGCGCGCTCGAGCTCGGCGGCGAAGCGGCGCAGGGCTTCCTCGATGCCGGCGGGGCTCTCGGCGGCGGGCGGGACGTGGATGGGCGGGCGGATCTCGGCGCGGTAGCGGCGGCGGCCTTCGCGGAAGATGAACACTGGCACCAGCGGCACGCCGGCGGCGCGGGCGAGGACGGCCGGACCCATCGGCAGCGGGAAGGGGCGGCCGAAGAGGGTCACGCCGGCCACCCGTCCGCCGGTGCGCGGCCGGTCTCCCTGCAGGGCGACGATCTCGCCGCGGCGCAGGGCGTCGAGCAGCAGCATGCCGAGCCGCGGATCCTCGGCGAAATGGGTGATGTAGAGACCGCCGCCCTGCTTGCGGATCAGCTCGGCGACGTATTCCTGCGCCCGCGGATCGGCTTCGGCCTCGCGCACGACGTGGACCGGCCGCGCCTCCGCGGCGGCGGGGAACATCGAGCCCACCTCCCAGTTGCCGACGTGCGCGGTGACCAGGATGAAGCCGCCGCCCGAGCCGCAGAGCTCGGCCCAGCGCTCCATCCCGTCGGCGCGGAATTGGAACGGGCGCGCGGTCTGCAGCCGCTCGTAGCGCTCGGTCAGGCACCAGGCGAACGTCCACATCGTCCGGTAGATGCGCAGCTGCCGCCGCGGCCAGCCGCAGCGGCCGAGCACCGCCTCGAGGTTGTGCCCGACGGCGCCGCGGATCTTGATCAGCGTCAGGAAGAAGAAGGTGGTGAAGAGGGTGATGATCACCCACATCTGCGAGGAGGGCCAGACCCTGGCTCCCCAGCCGTGGAGGCGGTACCAGAAGACACCCGTGACGTGGAACGGCCCGAGCAGCCGGCGCACCCGGCCGGTCTCTGGACCATGCGGCGGCCTCGCCGGCGCGCCCGGCCCGGCCGGCGGCGCCTGCGGCGCGTGCGGGCGCCGGCCGCCGGGTGCGGCGCTGGCCGGAGACGCCAGCCTCATGGGACCCTCCGCCGCGCCACCGCCCGCGCCGTGGCCCGCGCCGCCGCCCGCGCCCGCAGCTCCTCGAGCGCCGGCAGCACCAGCAGCGTCGCGAGCAGGCACGCGGTGATGCCGGCCGCCACCAGGACGCCGTCGTGGGCCAGCCCCGGGACCCGCGACGTGACCAGGCTGCCGAAGCCCAGCGCGGTGGTGAAGGCCGCCATCGTCATCGCCAGGCCGATGTCCTCGACGGCCCCGGCCAGCCCGCGCCGCGGATAGAGCCGCTGCCAGTGCACGGCGTGAGCGCCGAGGTTGATGCCGGTGCCGACCAGCAGCGGCACGGTGAACACCGCCAGCAGGTCGTACGACCGGCCGCTGGCGCTCCAGGCGCCGAAGGTCCACAGGCAGCCGAGGGTCAGCGGCAGGAAGGCGAGCAGCGCGCGGCCGACGTGGCCGCGGAACGACACCAGCACCACCGCCGCCACCAGCGCCAGGGCGACGGCGCTCGAGCGCAGCAGGTCGGCCCGCGCCAGGTCCTTGAGCTCGCCGCCCACCCGGCCCACCGCGGCGAGCGCGGCGCCCGGAGCCACCCGCGCCAGCTCGCTCGGCAGCGTGGGCGGCAGCGCCGCCACGCCGCCACGGCCCAGCGGCAGGCGCGCGTGCACGGCCACCGCCGCGCCGCCCGGCGGCACGCCGGGGATCCCCGCGCCGGTGCGCACCAGCTCCTTCATCCAGCTCGGCCAGGCGGCGGGCGGCGGCGCGCCAGGATCCTCGCCGCGCGCCAACCCGCGTAGCGCCGCGAGCGCCGGCGCGAAGGGTTCGCGCCGGAAGCCGGCGGCGGTCAGCTCCCGCTCCAGGTCGTCCGCCGCCCGCGCCAGCGGCAGCTGCCGCAGCTCGGCCAGGCGGCGCTCCCGCCGGGAGCCCAGCACCAGCCAGTCGGAGGGGGTGGCGATCTCGGCGCCCGCCCCGAACCGCCGCCGCAGCAGCGCGGCGACCGCCGCGGCGCGGTCGAGCGCCTGGTCGAGATCGTCGCCGCGGACGACCACCGACAAGGTATCGATCCCCAGCGAGAAGCTCTCGACCAGCAGCTTCTCCGCCGCGACCGACGGGGCGTCGGCCGGGCGCAGGGCGCGCAGGTCCGTGGAGAGCGTGGCCCGCGACAGGCCCCAGGCGCCGAAAACCGACAGCGCGAGCGCCACGGCGACCACCGCCCAGGGCCTGCCGACCGCCATCCGGGCCAGCGCGCGCAGGCCGGGCTGCCCCCAGCGCGCCCAGAGCCGCGGGCGGGCCGGCGGCCGCGCCGCGGCGCCGGGAAATCCGGCGACCAGCGCCGCGCTCAGCGTGACCGTGGCGAGGAGCGTCGCGAGCACTCCCAGGGCGAGCACCTTGCCGATCTCCCGCAGCGGCCGGAAGTGCGCCGCCGCCAGGGCCGCCAGGCAGGCAGCGGTGGACAGCGCCGCGGTCAGCACCCCGGGGCCGGTGTCGCGAAAGGCGCCGGCCAGGGCGGCCGCCATGCCCATGCCCGCGCCGGTGCCGCCGCCGTCCGCCGCGGGGAGCCGCAGCTGCCGGTACTGGACACCGCCGTGGATGCCGTAGTCGACGCCCATGCCCACCAGCGCGGCGGCGAAGCCGACACCGACCACGGTCATCGCCGGCATCGCCAGGCCCACCACCCCCGCGGTCCACAGGAGCCCCGCCAGCACCGCCACCAGGATGGCGCCCGGGAGCAGCAGCCCCTCGAACCCCGCCAGCAGCACGGCGGCCACTCCCGCCACGGTCGAGAAGCCGCTGCGGGCCAGGTCCGAGCGCAGGATGCCCTCGTCCTGGGCGGCGTAGATCGGACCGCCCACCGCCTGGAACTCGAGCGGCACCGGCGCGGCGGCACGCACCCGCGCATACGCGGTGTCGAGCCGGGCGAGCAGCGCCCGGCCGCCGGCCGGATCGATCTCCGCCCGCGCCGGCGTCAGCATCACCAGCGCCACGTCGCCGCGGCGCGACAGGAAGGCGCCGGACAGCGGGTCCATGGGAATGGCCGCCGAGGCGGCGGCGAGCAGACCCTCGGAGAGGCCCAGCGGATCGCTGGCGTAGAGCGGACCGAGCGCCGAGCCGGCCGGACCGGCGAGCGCCTCCCGCATCGTCTCCACCCGGCGATGGATCGCCGCCGGCGTCAGGCTCTGCGCCAGCGCCGGCCGGGCGCCGCCGCCCCCCTCCGCGTCTCCGGCGAGCAGCAGCGGCATCCGCGGCGCGAGGTAGCGGTAGAAGAAGCGCTCGTCCTCCTCGGTGCGGCCGCTGCGCGCGTCGGCGACCTCGGGGCTCCCGCCCATCTCGCGGGCGAGCGCCGCGGCGGCCTCCTCCAGCGGGGCCGGGTCGTCGAGCGGCCGTCCAGGGGAGCGCACCAGCACGAACACCTTCTCGAAGCCGCCGAAAGTGCGCAGGAAGACCCGGTAGTCGTCCGCCGCCGGCGAGCCGTCGGGCAGCAGCGCCGCCAGGTCGGAGTCGACGTGGATGCGCATCGCCGGGGCGAGCGCCGCGAGCGACAGCACCACGCAGGCGGCGAGCACCAGGCGCGGGTGGCGGACGGCCGGCGACGACAGCAGCCGCGACCAGCGGGTCAGGCGCGGGCGCGGCATCTAGTGTCCCGCTCGGTTCATTCGCATGCTACTCGCTTGCCCTCCGCGTCCCTGGCTGTGTTGCGCCTCCTCGACATAAGCTCGACTATGCCTCGTCGGCGACGCCTTGCCAGGAACGCGGACGGACGGCGCGATTAGCATACGAATTAAGCCGAGCGGGCCACCAGGCGGCTCCGGGGCGCCTCAGGCCGACGCCCCGGCGTCGACCACCAGCGTCTGGCCGGTGATCGCCGCGGCACGGTCCGACAGCAGGAAGAGCACGGCCTCGGCGACCGCGCCCGCCGAGACCCCGCCCGGCAGGCACTCGCCGGCGCGCAGCGCCGCGGCGGCCGCCGCCGGCACGCCGGCGGTGAGGTCGGTGGGGACGAACCCTGGCACCACCGAGTTCACCCGCACCTGCCGCTTGCCCACCTCGCGGGCGAGGGCGCGGGTGAGGCCGAGGATGCCGGCTTTCGAGGCCGCGTAGGCCGCCTGCCCAGCGACACCGTGCAGCGCCGACAGCGAGGCCAGGTTGACGATCGCGCCGCGGCGCCGCACCAGCATGCCGCGCAGGGCGGCGCGGCAGCACCGGAACAGGCCGCCCAGGTTGACGTCCAGCACGGACTCCCAGTCGTCGTCGCTCATCATCGCCAGCAGCGCCTCGCGGCGCTCGCCGGCGTTGTTGACCAGCCCCTCTAGCGGTCCCAGCGCCGCCTCCACCTCGGCGACCAGGTCGTCCGGCCGGGCGCGGTCGCGCAGGTCCAGGTGGAAGGCGCGGGCCCGGCCGCCGGTGGCGGCCTCGACCTCCCGCGCCGCCGCCTCGCGCGAGCACCAGGTGAAGGCCACCGCGGTCGCGGCGCCGCCGCCGGCGGCCGGCGGCGCCGCGGCCAGCGCCTCGACCACGGCGCGGCCGATGCCGCGGCTGCCGCCGGTTACGAGGACCGTCGTCATCGCGGTGCCCGGAAGCGGGCGTGGAGCACGGCGCAGGCGATGCGCAGGCTGTCGGCCAGCGGACGGTAGTGGCTGGTGGTCCGCCCGTCGGCGAAGCCGAGGCGCACCGGCACCGTGACGACGCGGAAGCCGCCGCGCGCCGCCCGCACCACCACCGCGCTCTCGGCCTCGAAGCGGGACTCGGGGAAGCCGACCGCGGCGACCAGGCGCCGCGAGTAGAGCCGGAAGCCGGTCTGGATGTCGCACAGCCGCTGGCCGGCGGCGAAGGAGATCACCGCCGACGACAGCCGGTTGCTGGCCCGCCGCAGGCCGCTCATCTGGGTGAACAGGTGGTCCCGCACTCCCAGCACCAGGTCGGCGCCGGCCGCCGCGGCCAGCAGCTTCGGGATCTCCTCCGGCAGGTGCTGGCCGTCCGCGTCGAGCGTCACCACCGCCGCGAAGCCGCGGCCGAAGAGATCGCGGAAGGCGGTCGCCAGGGCCGCGCCCTTGCCCTGGTTGGCCGGCAGCGACACCACGCGGGCGCCGGCCTGCCGCGCCGCCGCGGCGGTGCCGTCCGTCGAGCCGTCGTCGACCACCAGCACCTCCGGCAGCAGGCGCAGCACGCCCGCGACGACCGCGCCCACCGACGCCGCCGCCTGGTAGGCGGGGATGGCGGCACCGATCCGGCCGGTCTGGGGGTCGTCGTCCATCGCAGGCTCCGATCGCAGCGGTTGGCGCGCCATGATCGTATCGGCAACCCGGCATCGTCCACCAGGGGTGCCGCGGCGCCGCGGCTCAGGGGGAGCCCAGGATCACCCACGCGGCGGCGCCCCCCGCGGCCAGGCTCGACGCCAGCAGCGCCCGGGGCGGCGGCAGCGGGCTGCCGTCGTGCGGCGAGATGCCGAGGCCGGGATCGGGCCCGCCGAAGCCGGCGGTCGGCGCGGCGGCGACGCCGGCGACGGCGGCGGCGAGCACCGCGGCGGCGAGGAAGCCGCCGCCGTACTCGCCGGTCACGCCCTTCGGCGCCAGCACCGGCGGCAGCGCCGCCGGACCCCAGGCCGCGCGCAGGACGCGGGCCTCCAGGCGATCGCCGGCACGCGAGCCGGACGCCCCGGAGACGATGCGGTCGATCGCGCCGGCCGCTCCCGGGGCACCGCTCGCGCCATGCGGATCGCTCGCACCCGGGCCACCGCTCGCCTGGGGCGCGGCCCCGCAGCGGAGCAGCAGCCGCCGCAGCGCGCGTCCGAGCACCTCGCCGCCGCCGCCCCACCCGGTCGGCGGCGCCGACGGGTCGAAGGCGCTGCCCCAGCCGCAGACCCGCGCCAGCGGCGCCCTGCCGTGGCGGGCCGCCGCCGCGGCGCTCTCGAGCAGCAGCACCGTGGCGCCGTCGGCCGCCATCACCCCGTCGCGGCGGCGGTCGAAAGGCCGCCCAACCTCGCCGCCGCAGCCATACTCGCCGCGCGCCGGCTCCGGTCGCCCACGGCGCCCGCGGCGCCCGCGCGTGAGCGCGCCGAAGCGGTCGAGCACGGCGTGCAGCAGCGGCGACATCTCGTCGACGGCGCCCACCAGCGCGCGCTCGGCGCGGCCGGCCGCGACCTCGGCGGCGCCGCGCGCCATCGCCAGCAGCGGCCCCGCCTCGCGCTGGCACAGCGTGACGTTGGCGCCGCGGGCGCCGCAGGCGATGGCGATCTGGGCCGCCGGCGCATTGGCGACGCTCTCGGTGAAGAGATACGGCGAGGCGGCCTCCGGACCGTCGCGCAGCACCTGCCGCAACAGCGCCTCCGAGAACGAGCAGGGGCCGAACGCCGTGGACACGACCACCGCCGTGCCGGGGCCGGCCAGCCACGCCGGGTCGATGCCGGCCTCGCCGAGCGCCATGCGGGCCGCGGCGACGGCCAGCCGCGACGGCGGGCCCATGCGCCGCGCCTCGGCGGCCGGCAGCCACGGCGCCAGCGCCGCGACGGGCGTCAGCAGCGCCCGGCGCGCGCCTCCCGGACGGTGGTAGCCGGCGCCGCGGTCGACCTCGATCGCCGGCGGCGGCGCTCCGGCGGCCAGCGCCCGCTCGAGGCTGGCGCGGCCGCAGCCATGCGCGCCGGCGGTCCCGAGGGCGGTGACGACCACCTCGCGGCTCAAGGCGAGGCGCCTGTCCAGCGAGTGAAGACCAGGGCGGCGTTGGAGCCGCCGAAAGCCAGGCTGGTCGAGAGCGCCGCCCGCGCCGCCGGCAGCGCCAGCGGCCGGCCGGTCACCAGCGCCGCCGGGCAGGCGTCGTCGATCGGATCGGCATCGGCCGGCATCGCGGGCACCGGATGCAGCTCCCCCCGGGCCAGCGAGAGCACCGTCACCAGGGCCTCGATCGCTCCCGAGCAGCCCAGCAGGTGACCCACCGCGGCCTTGGTGGCGGTCACCGGCAGCCGCCGCGAGCGCTCGCCGAAGACCGCCAGGAGGGCGCGCCACTCGGCGGCGTCATTGAGCGGCGTCCCGGTGGCGTGGGCGTTGACGAAGTCGATCGCCCGCGGCGCGAGCCCGGCGTCGTCGAGAGCGGCGGCGATGGCCGCGGCCGCCCCGGCGCCCTCCGGCTCGGGAGCGGTCATGTGGAAGGCGTCGCAGGCGCTGCCGGCGCCGGCCAGCTCCGCGAGCGGCACGGCGCCTCGCGCCAGGGCGCGCTCGAGCGGCTCGAGCACCAGCACCGCCGCCCCCTCGCCGATCGACATGCCGGCGCGCCCGGCCCGGAAGGGCCGGCAGGGCGCCTCGTCGACCGAGCGCAGCGAGTTGAAGCCGGCGTAGGTCAGCTGGCAGAGCGAGTCCGAGCCGCCCGCCAGGGCGACCTCGACCTCGCCGCGGCGCAGCGACTCGAGCGCGGCGGCGATCGCCAGGGCGCCGGAGGCGCAGGCCGAGGAGACGGTCTGCACCGGTCCGGTGACGCCGAGACTCCGCGCGACGGCGTCTCCCGGGCCGTTCACCTGCTGCGAGGCGACGGCGCGCAGCGAGCCGCGGCGGCCGGCGAACATGCCGGCCAGGAACTCCTCGCTCTCCCACATCCCGCCGGTGCTGCTGCCGAAGAAGACCCCCGCCGCGCACTCGGGGAGCCCGCGCAGCGCCTCGCCGAGCCCCGCGGCGGCCAGCGCCTCGCCGGCCGCGGCCAGCGCGAAGCGGTCCGCCAGGCTGAACGCGCGCCGGCCGGCGGCCGCCGTGGCCGGCTCGCCCGGGTGCCCTGCCAGCCTGCCTGCGTGCGCGGCCGGCACCTCGGCGGCGAGGCGGGTGCGATGGCCGGCGGCGTCGAAGCGGGTGAAGGGCCGGATGGCCGTGGCGCCGGCGCGCAGCCCCTGCCAGAGCGCCTCGACGCCCCAGCCGAAGCCGCTCACCGCCCCCACCCCGGTGACCACGACGCGCCTGGCGCCACTCCCGTGGCGCTCGCGCGCGGCGGCGATGTCAGCGGGGGCGGGGGCGGGGGCCGCCTGCACTGGTTCCCCCGGCTGCATGACAGGGTTCAGACGCGGCCGGCGATGAACCGCGCCAGGCTGGCCACGGAGGAGAAGACGTCGCGTCCGATCTCGTTGCTCTTGATCTTGATGCCGAACTCTTTCTCGACCGCCACGACCAGCTCGAGCGCGTCCACGGAGTCGAGACCCAGGCCCTCCCCGAACAGGGGCGCCTGCTCGTCGATCATCTCCGGCCGCAGCCCCTCGAGATGCAGGTTGTCGACGATCAGGCGCTTCACCCGGCTGGCGATGTCGGCGACGTCGGCGGCGTTGGCGATGTTGGAGACCTCGGCAAGGTCTGACATGGGCACTTCTTCATCCCGGCCGGCTGGGCGGCTGTCCTCTGACCGGCAGCCATGCTACCGTGACCGACCGGCGCTGGCAATCCCGGCGCCGGCGCCCCGGCGCGGCGGCGGCCCCGGCGCCCCGGCCTTCCGGCTCGCGCGGGGCTCGGTGGTAGGATCGGTCTCGCTCGGAGACACACGCACCTTGATCCACGCACCGACCCGCAGCGCCCCGCGGGGGGACGACAGCGGTCGCGCCCGCTCCCGCCGGCTGCCGCGCGATCCCCTGCTGCAGGCTTTCGCGGGCCTCGCCCGGCGCCAGCCGCTGGCGCCGCTGGTGCTGTCCGGTTCCCGGCGTGCGACCGTGGCCGACGTCGAAGCGCTCGCGCGAGCCGCGCTGCGCAGCTTGCAGACGCCTGCACCCGCGGTCGTGCCCGCGCCCGCCGCCGCACCCGCTCCGGCTCCGGCTTCGCCAGCCGCCTTCGTCGCCCCCGCTCCCCGCGGCGGCTTGCCGCCCGGCGCCCTCGTCGCCGTCTCGGCGCACAACGGTCCCGGCCTCCTCGCCTCATTGCTGGCCCTGCGGCGGGCGGACCTCGCCGCGGTGCTGCTCGACGGGCAGGCGCCGCCGGCCGAGGCGTCCCGGGTGGCGCAGGCGCTCGGCGCCTCGGCCCTGCTGCGCTGCCTCGCGTCCTGGCCGGCCGCGGTCGACGACTGGGAGACCTCCTGGCTGCCCGGCGCCGGCACCGCCCGCGCCGTCTGCCTGCCCGGCATCGCCGTCGTCAAGCTGACCTCCGGCTCGACCGGCGTGCCGCGCGGCATCGCGACGCCCGTCGCGGCGCTCCTCGCCGACGACGCCGCGCTGGCGCGCACCATGGGCCTGCGTGCCGACGACCGGCTGGTGGCCGCGATCCCGATGTCGCACTCCTACGGGTTGTCGAGCCTGGCCATGCCGGCGCTGGTGCGCGGCACGCCGCTGGTGATGCCCGAGGACAGCGGCCTCTTCGGGCCGCTGGCGGCCGCCGAGCGCCTGGGCGCCACCGTCCTGCCGACCGTGCCGCCCTACCTGGACGCCCTGCTGCGGCTGTCCCAGGTCCCCGGCCGGCCGCGCGGCCTGCGGCTGGTGATCGCCGCCGGGGCGCCGCTCTCGCCGCACACCGCGGCCGGCTTCCGCGAGCTCTTCGGCCTGCCGGTGCACGTCTTCTACGGCGCCAGCGAATGCGGCGGCATCTGCTACGACCGCGAGGGCGGCGCCGCCGAGCGCGGCAGCGTCGGCACGCCGGTCGAAGGCGTCGAGGTCGAGCTGCAAGCGGGACCGGCGGGCGACGGCCTGGAAGCTGCCGCCCACGGCAACGGCCACCACGGCCGCGGCGGCAACGGCGCCGGCGGCGGCAGCGTCATCGTCGTCCGCTCGCCGGCCGTCGCCGCGGGCTACGTGCCCGATCCCGACCAGCGCCTCGCCGGCGGCCGGTTCGTCGCCGGCGACCTCGGCAGGTGGCAGCGGGGCGAGCTGGTGCTGCTCGGGCGCCAGGACGGGTTGGTCAATATCAAGGGCAAGAAGGTGAATCCCCGCGAGGTCGAGAGCGTCCTGGCGGAGCTCGGCGGCGTCGAGGAGGCGGTGGTGCTCGGCGTGCCGCTGCCCGACCGCGGCGGCGAGGTGCTGCGCGCGGTGATCGCCTGCCGGCCCGGGAGGCTGACCCGCGAAGAGGTGCTCGCCTGGTGCCGCGAGCGGCTGGCCGCCCACAAGATCCCGCGCAGCCTGATCCTGCTGCCGGAGATCCCGCGCACCGACCGCGGCAAGCTCGACCGCGCGGCGCTGCTGGCGCCGCCCGGCGGCAGCAACCCCGGCGGCGGTGGCCGCCGCTGACCGCCATGGCCATCGTCGAGACCCGCAGCGCGCCGGTCCCGGCCCCCCCGGGCGATGCGGCGGCATCGCGCGCCTGGCGGCCCGCCCCCCTGTTGATCGCCTCGGCGGGCCTGCACGCCGCCGCCGCCGCGCTCCTCGCCGTGGCGCCGCACCAATGGCGGCTGGCCGTCGCCGCCCTGGTCGGCAATCACACCCTGCTCGCCGGCGCCGGCCTGTGGCCGCGCTCGCGCCTGCTCGGTCCCAATCTCTGCCGCTTCTCCGGCGCGGCCGCCCGGCGCGGCGAGGTGGCGTTGACCTTCGACGACGGCCCGGACCCGCGGGTGACCCCGGGGGTGCTCGACTGCCTCGAGCGCCACGGCGTCCGGGCTTCCTTCTTCTGCATCGGCCGCCGCGCCGAGGCCCATCCGGACCTGGTCGCCGAGACGGTGCGGCGCGGCCATCGCGTCGAGAACCACTCGTACTCCCATCCGCCCGCCTTCACCTGCTATCCGCCCGCGGCGCTGCGCCGCGAGGTGTGCCGCGCCCAGGAGGCGCTGGCGCGGGCCGGCGGCGTCCGCCCGCGGTGGTTCCGCGCGCCGGCCGGCTTCCGCGGCCCGCTGCTCGAGCGCGAGCTGGCGGCCGCGGGGCTCCACCTCGCCTCCTGGACCCGGCGCGGCTTCGACACCGTCTCGCGCGATCCCGCGCGGGTGGCGGCGCGCCTGCTGAAGGGCGCCGCCGGCGGCGACGTCCTGCTGCTGCACGACGGCTCGGCGGCGCGCGACCGCGGCGGTGCGCCGGTGGCGCTCGCAGCGCTCCCCCGCCTGCTCGACGAGCTGGCCCGGCGCGGCCTCCGCGCGGTGCCCCTGCCGCCGCCCGCCGGCGACGACGCCGGTGCCGACGCCAAGGAGCCGACCTGAGCGTGGCCGTGGAGACCGCGCCGCGGCGCGGCTGGAAGCTCAAGCGCAAGCTGCGCGAGCTGCTGTACCAGCTGCGCATCGAGGGCGGCACCCCCGCCCGCCAGGCGGCCGCCGTGGCGCTCGGCCTCTTCATCGGCTGCACCCCGCTCTACGGGTTGCACCTGCCGCTCTGCGTCGTCCTCGCCCGCATGCTCGGGGTCAACCGCATCAAGACCTACATCGCCGCCCACATCAGCACGCCGGTGCTGATGCCGTTCCTGCTCTTCTTCGAGGTCCAGACGGGCAAGCTGGTGCGGCACAAGCCGCTGCTCTCCCTGCGTCCCTCGCAGGTCCCCGAGCACTGGCGCTGGGATGCCGCGCACCTGAGCTTCTGGCACTGGAAGTCCTGGGGCGACCTGCTCGTCGGCAGCGTCGTGCTCGGCGCGGCGCTGGCGGCGCTCTGCGGGCTCCTCACCTACGTGCTGCTCCGCCGCGGCCAGCGCCCGCCCGCGGTCGAGGCGCTGATCGAGGCGACCGCCCACCGCTACCTCGACGCCGGCCTGATCCAGTGCGAGCTGGTGCGCGGCAAGCTGCGCCACGACCCGGTCTACTTCGCCCTGCTGCGCGACGGCGCGCTGCCGCCACGCGGGCGGCTGCTCGACCTCGGCTGCGGCAGGGGCATCACCCTCGCCCTGCTCGCCGCCGCCGGCGACCAGAGCGACCGCGCGGCCTACCCCGAGGGCTGGTCCCCGCCGCCGGAGGTGCAGCTGCTCGGCATCGACGCCGACCCTCGCCGCGCGGCGATCGCCAGGATCGGGCTGCAAGGGCGCGCAGCCGTCGAGATCGGCGACGCCCTCGCCGCCCCGCTGCCGCCGGTCGACGCGATCCTGCTCATCGACGTCCTCCACTACCTGCCGCCGGACGATCAGCAGCGCCTGCTGTCGCGGGTCGCCGACGCCCTGCCCCCCGGCGGCCTGCTGCTGGTGCGCGAGGCCGACGCCGACGCCGGCCTGGGCTTTCTCTCCATCCGCATCTCCGAGCGCGTCACCACCCTCTGCCGCCGCGACTGGCGCCAGTGGCGCCAGGGCTTCCACTACCGCTCCCAGACCGCCTGGCTCCGTCTCCTTGCCGCCCGCGGCCTCGTCGCCAAGGTCGACCCCATGGGCATGGGCACCCCGTACGCCAACGTCCTGATCGCGGCCGTGCGGGCATGAAGCCGGCGCCGGAACGCGACCGGCGTCACCGGCGTCAGAAGAACGTCTTGATCAGCGCCCCCAGGGCGACCACGAGCAGGAACCAGGCCGCCAGCTTGCGGAACCAGGGCTCGGCGGCGCGGGCCACGCTCCTGGCGAGCGGGTACAGCGCCGCGATCGTGCAGGCGCCGGTCAGCGCGACCGTCCAGCCGGTGAAGCGGCCGTACTCGCCGTCGAGGATCAGGCCGGCGGCGGTGAAGACGTAGAGCAGCAGGAAGTATCCGGTCAGCAGGCCCTTGATGGACCTGGTGGACGTCTCGGTGGCGAGATAGTAGAGGGCCACGGGCGGACCGCTGAAGCTCGCCCAGACGTTCATCGCTCCACTCAATACGCCGGCCGCGATCAGCTTCGCCCGGCTCTTCCTCATCGCGAGCTCCGGCCTGGCGCAGAGCAGCGCCGCCAGCGCCAGCAGCGGGACCAGGCACAGCCGGAAGAGCAGCGCCGGGGAGACCACGCGCAGCACCGCGATGCCGGCGGCGATGCCGAGCAGGGACGCCGCCTGGAGCTTCAGGGAGTCGAGCATCCTCAGCTCGCTCCGGAGCTCGATCGCCAGCAGCAGCCCGAGCAGGATCTCCAGGAGGATGGCGGCCAGCACCACCTCGCGCGCCGGCAGGAAGAAGCTCGCCAGGGGCACGAAGGTGAGCGAGAAGCCGAACCCCAGCACGTGCCTGGCGGCCAGGGAGACCGCGGCCGCGCCGGCGGTCAGGACGAGCGTCAGGACCATGCGCCCGCTCAGCCGGGCAGCCCGATGGTGACCCGCAGGTCTCCGGGCCGCAGGTGGCGGCGCGCCGCCGCCTCGCAGGTGCGGCGGTCCAGGGCGCGGAGGTCGGCGGCGCGGCGCTGGGGGTCGTCCAGGGGCAGGCCGTACTGCTCGGCCTCGACCAGCAGATCCGCCCACTGGCGGGCGGTCTCGCGGCGGAAGGGCTCCACGCCCAGCAGGTAGGAGCGGGCCTCCTCGAGCTCGCGATCGTCGATGCCCTGCTCGACCAGGCGCGCGATCTCCTCGACGACGCCCTTCTCGGCCTGGTCGGCGGTGGCGGGCGCGGTGGCGACGTAGGCGACCAGGCGGCCGGGGTCCTCGCCGGCGCCGGCGAGAGTCTGGGCGTTGGCGGTGTAGGCCAGCCCCTCGCGCTCGCGGATGCGCGTCGGGATGCGGCCGGTGAGGCCGGCCCCCGAGCCCAGGACCACGGCCACCAGCTCGAGCGCCGTGTAGTCCGGATGGCGGCGGGGCACGGTCAGGTGCCCGATGTAGAGGTGGGCCTGGTCCTCGGACTCGACCTTCACCCGGTGGCGGCGCTCGGGCAGGCCGGCCGGGGAGGCAGGCGGCGGGAACGGCCTGGCGCGGGGCGGCAGGTCGCCGAACAGGCGCTCGAGCCGCAGCTCGACGGCGTCCTCATCGATCACACCTGCGACGGCAGCAATCACGCCGCCAGCGAGAGCGGCGCGGTGGAGGCCGGCGCAGTCGGCGGCGGTCACCGTGCGCAGGCTGGCGACGTCGCCGAGCACCGGCCGGCAGCGCGGATGCGGCGTGTAGAGGTGCTCGAGAAAACCCCAGGCCGACTTGACGTCCGGCTGGTCGGCGAGCCCCTCGAGCTCCGCCGCCGCCTGCTTGGCCAGCCAGGCGCAGCGGTCCTCGGGGAACGACGGCTCGCGCACCAGCTCGGCGGCCCACTCGAGCGCCAGCTCCCAGTCGGGCGCCAGGGCATCGACGTTGACGCCGTGCCCCTCGAAGGCGCCGAAGCTCGACAGCTCCATGCCCCGGCCCTCCGCGTCGGCGGCGATGCGCCGCCAATCCCGCCGGCGCGTCCCCTCCTCGAGCATGCGCCCGGCCAGCAGGCCCTGGCCCGGGATGCTCTCCACCCGCGCCCCCGCGTTCAGCCAGAGGCGCACCGCGACCACCGGCGCGCCCTCCACCCGCCGCACCCGCGTCGCCAGCCCCGGCCGGCCCGCCGCCACGACCCTGTCCGCCGTCTCGACCATGTCGTGAATGCCTGCCCGCTCAGGAGCGCGGCAGCGACCACCCCAGCACGCTGCCGAGCTCGGGGCGCAGGTAGCGTCCCGCGGCCTCGTGCAGCGCCGCGGGACTCGCGGCCAGCAGCCGGCGCATCTGGCGGTCCAGGTGCTCGGCGTCGAACAGCGCCAGCGCCACCGCGAGAGACAGCGCCTGCTGCTCGACGCGCTCGTGGTGCAGCACCCAATCGGCGAGCGCCACCTGGCGCGCCCGCTCGACCTCCTCGAGCCCGGGCCGCGCGGCCACCAGCTCGGCCAGCAGGCGGAGCAGCTCGCCCTCGACCCGCGCCGGCTCGACGCCGGGCACGACCTCGGCCGCGATGGTCAGGTGGCTGGCCTCGAGGCTCTCGCTCAGGTCGGTGTGGATCCAGCTGCACAGCTGCCCCTCGTCCACCAGCGCCCGGTAGAGCCGGCTGCTGCGGCCGCTGCCCAGCAGGGAGACGAGCAGCCTCAGCACCGCGTGGTCGGGATGGTCGCCCGCCGGCGCCGCCAGCGCCAGCAGCAGGCGCGGCACCTCGCCCTTGCGGCGGCGCAGCCGCGCCATGCCCTCGGGCCGGGTCACGGGCGAGGCGCCGGCGCGCCGCTCGGCGCCCGGCGGCAGGCTGCCCAGCGTGCGCTCGACCTCGGCGAGCACGGTCTCCTCCGCCGCCTCGCCGGCCACCACCAGCACCGCGTTGTCGGGCCGGTAGAAGCGCCGCTTGAAGGTCGCCAGCTCCTCGCGGCCGGTCGCTCGCAGCTCGCCGCGGGTGCCGAGCACCGGCCGGCCGTACGGGTGGCCGCGGAAGAGCCGCGCCTGCACGGCGACCTCCAGGGCATCCCAGGGCTCGCTGTCGTACATGGCGATCTCTTCGCGGATGACCTGGCGCTCGCTGGCCACCTGCCTCGGGTCCAGGGTCAGCGAGGCCATGCGATCCGCCTCGATCGCCAGCGCCTCGGTCCAGCGGTCGGCGGCGAAGCTGAAGTAATAGGTGGTGGCGTCGTGGCTGGTGAAGGCGTTGTTCGAGCCGCCGAGCGCCTGCGTCCGCCGGTCGATCTCGCCGGGCCCGAACCGCGCCGAGCCCTTGAACATCATGTGCTCGAGGAAATGGGCGGCGCCGCCGTGGCCGGCAGGATCGTCGCGGGTGCCGGCGCGAAAGCAGAGCGCCGTCGTCACCACCGGCGCCTGGCGGTTCTCCAGCACACAGACGGTCAGGCCGTTGGCGAGCCGGGCGAACTGGCGGCGCCCGGGAATGCAGGACCCGCCCGGGAACGCCGCCACCGCCGCCGCCGCCGCGGATGCGGCCCCTGAGGAGGCCAGGCCCTGGTAGCTCAAGCTATTGGCTTCCCGCCGCGGGAGACAGCTGGATGTCGATCTTCTGGCGCGCCTTCTCCGCTCCCGGGCTGACCTCCACCGCCAGGTCGCGGCGGCCGTAGCCGGGCGCGACCAGGGTCACGCGGTGCGTCCCCGGCGGCAGGCTGAGCCACTCGTCCCCGTGCCCGAAGCGGCCCGCGAACTTCTTCACCGGCCCGGCGGCGGAGCCGTCCACCAGCACGACGGCGTTGACGTCGGGCTCGACGCGCAGGGCGATCGCCTCCCGCACCCGCACGGTCTGCAGGTCCGAGGTCTCGATCTGCGCCGCCGGCAGCGGCTGCAGGCTGACCGTCACCGGCGTGACCCCGCGCGCATCGCTCGCCTCGACGGTGATGCGGTAGTCCTTCATCCCCTGCCGCTTGATCTTGACCTGGTGCGACCCGGTGCCCGGCAGGGTGAACGAACGGCCGCCCTTCTGACCGCTCCACTCCTGCGCCTTGCCGATGACCGCGCCGTCGAGCAGCACGAAGGCGTCCGGCGGGTTCACCCGGAACGCCAGCTCGAGCCCGCTGTGAATCACCCGGTCCGCGCCCGGCGCCGCCGCGGCCGGCGCCGTGGCCGCCGCCGTGGAGCCGGAGCCGGCCGCCCCCGCGGCGTCCCGGTCCTGGCCGGCCGGCTGGCCCGCGCCGGCGCCCGCCGCCGTCTCCGCATCCCCGCGGCTCGGGCTCGCCGCGGCCGGCGACCCTCGGCCCGCCGCGGCCGGTGCCGCCGAGCCGGACGCCTCGGGCCTGGAGCTGGCGACGCTCGACCGGCCGCGGGCGGATGCGGGTGGGGGTGCGGGTGCGGGACCGTTACCGGTCTCCGCCGACGTCGAGCCGCGCGCGGCAGCGCTCGAGCCGCCGGAGGAGGCGGCGGCCGGTGCCCTGCCGGCCGGCGTCGCGGGCGGCACGGGGGGCTTGATCTGGCGAGTCGCGGGCGCCGCCGGCAGCGACGGCACCGCCGGCGGCGCGGATGGAGCGGACGTCGGGGCCGGCGGGGACGGCTGGAGCCCGGGATTCCCGGCTCCGGCGGATGCCGCCGCGGGCGCCGCGGGTGTTGCGGGCACGGCCGCGGGCGGCACACCGGCGGCGGTCGACGAACCCGAGGACGCCGTGGGCGTCGACGGAATCGACGACGCCGAGGGCGCCGAGGACGTCGAAGGCGCCGAGGACCGCTGCGAGAGCTGGCTGATCTCCTGGCCCGCGCGCCGCCCGTAGTGCTGCCAGAGCCAGAGGGCGCCCGCGCCGATCACGCCGCAGAACAGCAGCAGCACCGCCGCCAGCACCAGCCAGATCCGCGCAGTCGAAGAACGCTGCGCCGGCGGCGGGCCGGCCGCGGCGGCCGCCGCCTGGGTATACGGCTGCGGCCCGGGCACGGCGGCCGGCGGCATCGGGGCCTGGGGCGCGGCTGCCGCGGTGGCAGCGCGCTCCCCGCGCTCCCCGCGCTCGCCCGGCCTCGCGCCGGCCGCCGGTGCCGGCGCCAGGGGCACCGGCGCCACCGGCAGCGGCGGCGACGAGGCGGGGCTGCGCGTGAACGCGCCACCCTGGGCGGCGGGCGAAGCGGTCCCGCCGGCACCGCCGGCATCGCCGGCGACCGCGCCGGGCGGCAGCGAGCGGGACGACAGCACCCGGGTGACGTCCATCGACGCGCCGGCGGGGGCAGCCGGCGCGTCGAGCGTCTCCTCGGGGAGGTTGCGCTCGATCGCGGCCAGCTCCTCGGCCACCAGGCCGGCCGTGGCGAGGCGCTCGTCGCGGTCCTTGGCGAGCATGCGGTGCAGCAGCTGCTCGAGCCGCAGCGGCACCGACCGCAGCTCGGAGATCGAGGGGTCCTTGTGCAGGATCTGGTAGACCAGGGTGGTGATGGTCTCGCCGTCGAACGGCCGCCGTCCCGACAGCAGCTCGTAGAGCACGACGCCGAGCGAGAAAACGTCGCTCCGGCCGTCCAGCTCGTCGCCGCGGATCTGCTCGGGCGAGAGGTACTGCGGGCTGCCCATCACCGAGCCGGCGACGGTCAGCTCCGTGTTCTGGCCGGCGACCTTGGCGATGCCGAAGTCGGCCACCTTCACGTGGCCGGCGGTGTCGATCAGGATGTTGCTGGGCTTGATGTCGCGGTGGACGATCCCCTGGCGGTGGGCATAGTCGAGCGCCTCGGCGACCTGGCGGGTGATCCGCAGCACCTCGCGCAGCGTCGGCGGCTCGCCGGTCTCCAGCCGGCCCGCCAGGTCACAGCCCTCGACGAATTCGAAGGCCAGGAAGAGGACCCCCTCCTCCTCGCCGGCGTCGAACAACGCCACCACGTGGGGGTGCAGCAGGCGCCCCGCCGCCCTCGCCTCGCGCAGCAGCCGCCGCTTGCGGTCCTCGATGTCCTGCGGCCGCCCGCCCGCCAGCCGCACCGTCTTGATCGCCAGGCGGCGCTCGATGTGAGGGTCCTCGGCGAGATAGACCTCGCCCATCGCCCCGGCGCCGAGGAAGCGGACGATGCGGTAACGGCCGACGCGCTGGCCGCCTTCGAGCATGCTCACTCGGCGCGGTCTCCCGGCCCGGCCTCGGCGGCATCCTCTTCGGGTTCGCCGGCCTCGTCGGGCTCGCCCGCCGGCACCTCCCGGTCGCTGGCGTCGAGCAGCGAACGCGCCTCCTCCAGGCGGTCGGCCGGCACCAGCACCCGCACCTCGCCCAGGCCGCCGAGGTTGACCGGCAGCTCCTCGACGTGCAGTGACTCGACCTCGGCCGGAATGCCGCTGCTGTTCAGGAACCCGGCCACCACGACCGCCTCCTCGTTGCTCTCCACGACCTTGGCGATCCTCCATTCTCCCGCGTCCTGCTGCTCGTCGCTCATCACGATCTCCTCGCCGGCTGACCTTCACATGATACCTCCGCCGGCGCGGAGATCCCTTCGAGGGTGTAGGGGGAGACCAGCCGCCGCGGGAACCAGTGACGGCTCGACTCGGCGAAGCGGTCGAGCCCCGGCTGCCAGCCGAAGTGCGACACCACCAGCGAGCGGGCATCGAACTCGATCCGGTTGCAGGTGTTCCGGTGGCGCTCGCCGCCGCGCCCGCGGCTCGAGGTGGTGGTGCCGGAGTGGACGACGATCACCGGCGAGCGGCCCCGCGGGTAGAGCTCCTCGGAGGTGCCGATGTAGGTCTGGTGCTGGTGGCCGGAGAGCACCAGGTCCACCCCGGCGGCCGAGAACAGCTCCATCGCCCGGCGAGCGTTCGCGAGCACCCGCCGGCGGCTCACGCCGGGCGGCGGGATGAGGTCGTGATGAGGCACCACCACCCGGAACTGCCCGGGCGGCGCGGCGGCCAGCAGCTCGCCGACCTCGCGCAGGCGGCGCGACGTGACGCGGCCGCCCTTGATCGTCCAGTTGAAGGCCGTATTGATGCCGATCACGAGCATCTCCCGGTCCTGGTACACCGGCTCGAGCTCGCGGCTGAAGTGCGACCGGTACGCGCCGAACGGATTGAAGACCCGCTCCCAGACCCGGTACATGGGCACGTCGTGATTGCCGGGGACCACCAGGGTCGGCACCTGGATGCGATCGACGAAGCGCCGGGCCTCCTGGAACTGCCGCGGCTTGGCGCGCTGGGTGAGATCTCCCGAGATCACCACCAGGTCGGGGCGCTGGCCGTCGATCAGCTCGAGCAGCCCCTCCGCGACGCGCGGGAGATGGGGCGGTCCGAAGTGGACGTCGGAGCAGTGGAGGAGGATGGGCACGGCCGGGGAGCGGCCGCCGCTACTGCCTTGTGCTTGTGCGGGGGGGCACTAGGTCTCGATCTCCTGGCCCAGCAGCGAGCTGACGTTCTTCGCCACCTCGGCGGCGGCGAAGCTCGACACGGCGCTGACGATGGCGGGACCGTGCGCGCGCCCCACCAGGAAACCGCCCAGCGCCGCCACCGCGAGGGCCGGCGCCGGGTAGGCGCGCACCAACTCCTTCCAGTCCAGGCCCTCGGGCAGCACGCTGTCGAGGAGATCGTGAACGACCGCTTCGACCTTCGACGAGAGATTCTCTGGCATCGCCTGCTCTCCTCAGGTCACCTGGAGGCCGGCCCCCCCGGGAGACCGGCCTCCGGCAGCAGTATAGCGGCGCCGGCACGCGAAAGTCGCCCGCGGCCGTCCAGCGTCCAGCGGGTCCGGTGGGGTCAGGCTCCGCCGCCCGCCGGGCAATCAGTCGTCGTCGCGGCGCCGCGCCACCAGCCCGAGCAGAAAGCCGATGCCGGCGGCGATCAGCACCGCCTTGCCGGGGTTCTCGCGCACGTACTCGCCGACGTCGCGGCTCATGCGGTTGACCTCGGACCGCGTGCGCTTGTAGGTCTTCTGGACCCGGTTGGCGGTGTCGCGATAGGTGTCGCGCGCCGCATCGGCCGTCTTGCGGATCTCCTTGCTCGCGCGCTCGGCGCCGCGGCGCACGTCCTTCGAGACCTGCTTGTAGCGCTGCTGCACGTCATCGCTCAGGCGGGAGAACTTCTCGCGGGCGGCGGCCACGCTCTCGGATACTGCCTCGGCTGCCTTTTCGGCACTTTCAGCCAAGCCTGAATCGGCCATGATTGCCTCCGTAGGTTGATTGGACGGCGGGCGCTGGCGCGCGGCACAGCCGGCGTAGTACCCGATGCCCGGTCTTGTAGCAGGATTCATGCCGCACCGCGGCTCTGAGGCGATACGCTAGACTCCGGTCGTCCGTCCGCAGCCTGCCGCGGCAGGGACCGGAGCAGGAGCGGACGCGCGCGGCGCCTTCCTCGAGACAGGTCCGCGCCGACCCCCGACCATGGACGACCGCGACACCGCAGCGAGGCAGGCCGGACGCACGCCGCCGCGCCTGCCGTTCCACCGCCAGCTGGGCCGCTTCTTCGTCCTCACGCTTCGCCAGAGCCACGAAGACGCCATCTTCCTGACCGCGTCGGCCCTCGCCTTCGTCACCATCCTGTCGCTGGTGCCGCTGCTCGCGGCGCTCTCCTTCGTCGGCACGCGGGTCTTCAGCCAGTACCCGGAGAAGAGCCTCGAGGTCTTCATCCAGGTGCTCCCGTACTCGGAGAGGACGCTGACCGACAAGCTGGGGGAGTTCCTCGACCAGGCCGAGACGATGCATGGCGTCGGCCTGGTGGCGCTCTTCGGCACCACGCTGCTCGCCTTCGCCACCATCGAGGAGACCTTCAACAAGATCTGGAACGTCTCCCGGCGGCGGCCCTTCCGCTACCGCCTGCTCACCTTCTTCCTGCTGCTCTTCTGGGGCCCGCTGCTGATCGGCGTCACCTTCTCGAGCCTGATCCTGCTCCGCCAGACCCCGGCGATGCGCGCGCTGGTGCAGGGCTCGGTGCTCCTCCACCTCATCCCTTTCCTGGCCACGGTGGTGGGCCTGACGCTGCTCTATTGGCTGGTGCCTTCCACCGGGGTGCGTTTCCGCAACGCCCTGGCCGGCGGCCTGTTCGGCGCCATCCTGCTCGAGATCCTGCGCCAGTCGTTCGGCTACTACGTCGAGTTCTTCCGCGGCGTCAGCACGGTCTACGGCAGCTCGGCATTCGTCCTGCTCTTCATGATCTCGATCGAGCTCACCTGGACCATCGTCCTGCTCGGCAGCGAGGCCGCCTACACCGCCCAGCACTTCCAGCTGCTGAGCCGCGGCCTGCACACCCACCCGCCGGTGGCCGCGAGCTGGGTGGGCCTCGCCGCCCTCGCCTTCCTCGCCTCTTCTGGTGCCGCCGCCGCTCCCGGGCAACGCGGCGACCCGGGCCGCCCAGGCCGCCGGCGGCGCCCGAGCCCGGAGGGCGGACCGCCGCCCTCGAGCGAAGAGCTGGCCAGCCACCTCAGCCTGCCGGCGCGCGATCTCGATCGCACCCTGCACCCCCTCCTGGCCCGCGGCCTGCTGCGCGAGACGTCCGGCCGCGCCTACGTCCTGGGCCGCGATCCCGCCGACCTCCGCGTCGAAGAGATCTTCGACGCCTACGAGCACCGCGCCCGCCGCAGCGTCGAGCACATCGGCGCCGACCTCCGCAACCGCCTCGAGCGCTGGGTCGAGCTCCTCGCCAGCACCCGCGCCGACTGCCTCGGCCCCCTGACCCTGGCCCAGCTGCTGGCCGCCCCCGGCGGCGCGGCAGCGGCCGGCGGTGTCGACCCGAGTGGCGCGGACTCGAGTGGCGCGGCCACGAGCTGCGAGACAGCGAGGGGCGAGACAACGAGCCGCGAGACAGATGCGGCCGGCGCGGCGCCGACCGCCGGCGAGCCCGCGCTGACCGGCACCGCCGAGACCCGATGAGGTAGAGCGCCGGGCCTTGGGGAATCGGACGCTAGGGAGGGGTCCAAGGCGGCTGTGGAGAGAGATAGCGGTAGTGCGGCCCGGGTTCCCCGGGCGTGCGCAGGAACTCCAGGGGCGGCCGGGGGCGCAGGACCTCCGTGTGATCGCCGCTCTTCCACGTCAGCACTTCATTTTCCGACCGATACACCCCCTGCGGCGTGAGGATGGCATCACGCCGCACGTCGATCGTGCCATCGGGCTTCTTCTCGATCTTCGCCAGCGCGACGGCGGCGATGGCACCGCCCCTCAGCAGCAGCGGCGACGCCAGCGCCGGGCTGATCACCAGCGCCGTCGTGTGCTGGCTCTGGTAGATCTCGGCCGGCACCTCCTTGCCGTCCACCGTCAGGAGATAGGCGGCGACCGGGGCGAAGTCGCGCAGCGACCCGTCCGCCGCCGTCAGCCGGCGCGGCACCGGGCACGAATCGCCCACCTTGACCTCCGGCTTGGCCGCCACCGGCGCGGCCGAGGCCAACGCTGCCGTGAACAAGCCCAGGGCACCCGCGACCAGCAGGACCACGCGCCCTCCGAGGCCTCCAAACGTGCACGGGTTCGCGAAGGCGCTGGGTGGGTCAAAGGGTGCAGGATCGGGCATGGCGGCAGGGCTCCTGGTTCAACACCTGAGCACCTATCGTAGCGTCCATTGCGTAACTTGACAATCCAGTGCCTCGAAATCGCACCATGGCGCCCATCCGCGCCACGACCGAGCCGCGGTACGGAACACTACCGGGGCGACTCAGAGGAAGGGATTGACGATCTCGAGGCCCTCGATCCGCTGCCCGGCCCGCAGATCCTCCGAATAAAGGACCGAGCAGCCCGATCGCGTCGCCGCCCGCACGACCAGCGCATCCCAGATCGAGAACCCGTGAAGGCGATGCAGGTCGATTGCGCCCAGGATGTCCTCGAGGCCAATGAGGACCAAGTCGAACCGCGCGAAGAGCTCGACCTTGCGGCGGGCGATCTCGGCCGGAACTCCCAGCTTCCGGGTGGCGGCGGCGAAGTACTCCTGCAGGACCTGGCCCGACACCACGCCGCTCGACCTGCGGCGGCACCGCTCGAGCAGCGCAAGAGCGGCCTCCTGCTTCCGCGGCTCGTCGCGGTCGTCGGTATAGACAAGAACGTTGCTGTCCAGGAAGCTACGGCCGGGCATGGATCTCATCGCGGTCGAACCTCCAACCGCGGGAGTGCCCTCCGGTTTCCAGCGAGAGCCGCCTCAACTCGGCGAGCTCCTCCTCGACGGGCGACCGGGTGGCCAGCTGTTCCAGGTACTCGCGGACCAGCTGGTTGACGCTCTTCCCCATCGCGGCCGCCACCTTCCGAGCCTCAGCCAAGAGGCGTTCATCTAGGGAGAGAGTCAGATTCATGAGATCCACATAATACGTGCGCACAGCTCCCGTGTCAACACCCCAGCCAGCGTGATTGCCGCGCCGCGTCGCCGCAGGTACAATACGCGCCTCTCGTGGGGCAGTAGCTCAGCTGGGAGAGCACCACGTTCGCAACGTGGGGGTCGAGGGTTCGAATCCCTTCTGCTCCACCATTCACTCATCTTGCCGGGAATCCCCTCTAAGTCACTGAAAGATGGACATGCTAGGTGTGTTCGAAATTCCTCGCCGTCGAAAATGAGGCCTTCGGGAAAGAACAGCTTCTGCAACCTCTGCCGCTGAACCAGGCCGGCCTCTAGCCATAGGCGACTGGAGTGCGTCACCAGGTGTTCCGCGAACGCCAGAGTGGACCCGGCCTCAAGGATATCTGCAATGATTTCCTCTGCGGCTGCGCTGGGATGCGCCAAGTCCCACCCACTTCGCGAATCCAGCCCCGAGAAGAAGTGTGTTCTTCTCGCTATCGCCTCAGCGATTCACGAACAGCGCCCGTGATCCAGGCACGAATGGAACAGATGACGTTCACGGTGACGCCGAAGCTACTCTGGAGATTATGGTTGAATCCAAGGATAAGGAGGTTGTGCCCAAGACGTATTCCCGACAGTGCGTCTACTACTCCGCGATATGCGAATCCTGACACATTAGCGCCTGTCCTTCTTGGAAGGGACCAATCAGCCATCCTATACCTCTCCAAGCGAATGGCGGCAATCCCTGAAACTCTTCCACGACGCCCTTTCCGTTGAGAATCAAGGTCTCGACGGGGGCATCACGAAGAAGTAGCCCAAGGGTGTCGCCCGCAATGGCTAGAAGAGACGAGCGCTGCCGTTTGGTTAGTTTAGTCCACTTACACTCCGTCGCGTACGGGATCAGGTCAAGGTGACACGCCCTATTAGTCACATCGTAGTATGAGGTATTCGTGCCGGCAACGACTTGGTCGAGTCTCTTGAACCACCTGTTGTAGGGATTTCTGGCAAAGTATTCCCGGCACGAGTCAAGAATCAGGCGCAGATGTCGGGTATCGACCTCGGACCACGACCCGAGACCGAGAGACTTCAGTGTGGGAAACCGGCGAGAGCCGCCCTGAAGTTCGTTTCCAGCCTCGTCAGCGAACTCGCGATTGCTTGGGTTAAGTCCCAGGGTGGCCACCCGCGACCTCCAAAGATCGCCGAAGGACGGGACCGGACAGGCCCATGGGATCATCTCTGTTCCCGCATTAGCGGCTCTGTCAAGGCGATCAATCAAGGTCGCGAGGATTGTAACGGTGTTCACGTTCATGGAACGTAACCTCATTGCGTTACGTAGAGGAGAGGCCGCGACGCATATAGAGTCATCGCAACGCATGGATGGCGTCAGGCGTGATCTATTCCAGGATGTTGAGGACTACTCGCACCGATGGCGCCCGTCCTGGCCCGAAGAGACCGGCGAACTCCTGGCTGGAGAATTCGAACTCGGTTTCTGGGTTCCTGGGATGGCGCGTAACAGGATCCGCTGTGAACTCGTGCCAGAACTTCTTCCGTACCTCCTTGGTATCCGAGACGATGGAGAGCGTGACATCCACGTCCTTGGGCGACTCTTGCGCGCGCAGCAGCGCGACTACGTGAAGCATGACCCTGCCCCGGTCCTCTTCCTTCCTGACCTCGATCGCTCGGACTTGCACCTGCTGACAGATGTATCGGTTGGTCTCCGTCGCGACCCAAAGATGTCTGCTCTCCAGCTCCTGAATGGACCTCCGCCTCGGAGTCGTGCCCAGGGACACTTCAAGTAGCATAGGGGAGGCGATCTCTTGAAAGGTCTGGTCGGTCCGGTCCGCTGCGGTCTGCTGTCGCGCAATGGGCGGCGCAGGTTCTTGAGCCGCAAGCGACCGGGCCAGCACAAAGAGCGCCAGCGCCGCCATCCGGATGGAGATCCACTTCACCTCGACACCCCTCTCTTCTCTAAACACTACCATATCCCGATCGGCAGCCCCTGGCAATCGCCCCGAAGGCGACCACGGTGCGCGCCATACCTCGGTCATATTGAGGGAAAGAGCTTCATCGGAACGCTTGTCTCGACCATGCTATCTCGTGCGAGCCAATGTCCGCCGCCGCCTCCCGGGAATTAAAAAAAGGGTAACAAGCTGTCCGCATCCTGCGGCGGCGAAGCATGTGACTTAGGTGACGATCGGGTCATTTGACGCGACCGCTGCTTCACCTTTTCGCGTTGCTCGCGGCCATGCCTAAGCTCCTCTCCTACGTACTCAAGAAACTTTTGACAGCGGTACAGGTGGTGCCATATGAATACCGCCACGAGGCCAATTGTGACAAGCACCAAGAGCTGGAAGACTAGGAGGTCGATCACGCTTGTTCTCCATTTACATCAACGTTCAACCTTCGCCCGCACGAGCCTGGCCTCCAGAGTCTTTGCACTAGCGGACACTCCTCAGCAGAGTTACGGAGAAGGGAACCCCGCCGTGCCTGACCCGGGCCAGGGAGCTGTAGTTGCTCGGTATCCGGACCTCGTTAGTCGGAAGCGGCGCTCCGTGATCGCCACGGCCCCCCAGGCAGCCACGTGCCGTCGAACGCCTCCTTGCGGCCGACGGCAAGTAGCACTGGACCGGCAAACGTTGCAACGCCTCGCACCACCGAGGCGAGGTCCGCTCGAGCGGAAGCGGCGGGCAGCCGGCGCGCGAATGCGTTCCACTGCGCCGGCTTGCCCTCGATCGCTGCGAATTCGACGGTGAGGGCCAGCGGGAGCTCGGCGGGCACCGGCGTCCGGCGCCTGGAGAATGTCGCGGCTATGGCGCGAGCGAGCTCGGCTCCTTCGAACGTTCCGTGCGCCGCCAGCGCGTGAACGTCGAAGAAGTCGCGCATGCGGCTGTTCTTCGAACCGAGCTCGACCATCGCATGGAGCTTCTCGGCGATGGCGGTTTCCGGCCGGTAGGCCTGGAGCCACGGCCGCGGCAGGTCGAGCAGGCTCGGGTAGTCGATCCACCGCGGTTCCGGGACGACGGCGTCGCCGATGCCGACGTCCACCTGAACGCGAAGCCTTGCGGCTCCGAGATGGGCGAGGAGACCGACACGCTGGCCGCCATACTCGTCCCCAGAACGAATCGCGGCCACGCGCACGGATGCGCCGTCGTACGCGAGACCGTCGGGCTCGACCGGGAGGGCGCAGATCTCGGCGAAGATCCTTCGCAGCGACTCAGCGTCCAGAGCCCCGAAGCCGAGCAGGTCGGCATCGCGCGTCGGCCGGATCGTCTCGCCGAGCCAGACCAGCAGCATCAGAGCGCCCTTCAGCACGAAGCGGTCGGCGTACCCCGAGCGTGAAAGGCGATAGAGGAGACGTTCCGCTGCGTAGCGGGCCAGCACGAGGTTGGGGTCGACGCCGAGCGCGTGCGCGTGGCGCACGAGTCGCGTTTGGACCGACTGCGCGAGCCCCTTCGTCACGCCGTGACCGCCTCGACGTACGGGCGCATGACCCGCTCGACGCGGCAAGCGCGGGCCGCGCGGTCGAGTTCTTCCATGGTGAAGCGCCGCTCTCGCCAGGCGTCCCTCAGCGCTTCCACCGCGACGTCGATGCCTACGCGGTGACGTGCCTTGAACAGGTCGGCCAGGGTCTTCGCGACGCCGTAGACCCTTACCCGTTGCCCCTCGATCCAGTGAACCTCGATTCCCTCGTGAAACGCGGGCCCGCTGAACTGCACGATGCGGAGGCGGGGATAAAGGAGCCGCGGTGGGCGGCGGCCTCTCTCGATGGCCAGCCAAACCTCGGCCGGAAGCTGGGTGCCGATGCCATGAAAGCTCAGTGCCGACAGGAGGCAAAGGACCGCGTCCGGCGCCGTCGCGGCAGCGAGGACCAGGCCATGATGCTCGGAGACCTCGGAGCCGGCGAGGCGATAGCGACCGCGAGCGATCCGCTCGAGCGTCCCGTCGGCCACGAGTCGCGTGAGCTGCTGGCTGTGAATCCCCGCCCGGGACACGTCCTGCGTCGAGACGAATCCATGCGCTCGGGCAAGGGCGATGAGGCGCTCGCGATCCGTGGCCTCCATTGTGGTAAATCGTACCCAGTTATTGACATATGTCAACAAATTCACACCGACGCAGCCGCGTGGTCAACCCAGGAACTGCTCGACGGAAGCCCCGAAGGACAAGATCGAGCGCGCCCAGCGCTCGACTCTTTTGTCCTAGCTACAAGGACAATAACGGCGTATATTGTCTTTCCGTAGATGACAATCTCCCATGACCTCCTGCGCCTGAAGCTCGCCGAATCGCTGGCCGCGGATCCGCCGGCCCTGACGCGGCGCGATGTCGTGCTGCCCGGCATCCCCGGCAAGGCGTTCGCGGTGATCGGCGTGCGCCGGGGTGGGAAGACCTCCTTCCTGGCCCAATGCCGGGCCGATCGACTCGCCGCCGGCCGCCCCCGCGAGGCGCAACTCCTCGTTTCGCTGGAGGACGAGCGGCTCGCCGGCTCGACCGTGGCCGACCTCGGGTGGCTGCTCGACGAGCACGCACGCCAGTTCCCTGGGCTGCGCGAAGCGGGCGCGATGACGCTCTATCTGGACGAGGTGCAAACCGTCCCGGGCTGGGAGACGCTCGTCCGCCGCCAGATGGACCGGGGGGGCGTCGAGCTTTTCGTCTCGGGCTCCTCGGCCAAGCTGCTCTCGCGCGAGGTGGCGACCAGCCTGCGCGGCCGCGCGATGGAGGTGCTCGTCCACCCCTTCAGCTTCCGCGAGGCGCTGCGGCATGCCGGGGCCGAGCCGAAGAAACCGTTCGAGCGCCTCCGCCCCGCCGAGCGCGCGACGCTGGACCAGCAACTGCACCGCTACCTCGCCGAGGGCGGCTTTCCGGAAGCGCAGGGGGCCACACCGCGCGACCGCGGCGCGCTGCTCGGGGGGTACGTGGACGTGGTGGTGCTGCGCGATGTGATCGAGCGCCACGCAGTCAGCAATCCGCTGGCGTTGCGCTGGATCGAGCGGCAGCTCCTGGCCAATCCCGGCGGGCCGTTCTCGGTCAAGAAGCACTACGACACGCTGCGCTCGCAGGGAGTGTCTGTGGGCAAGGACACCCTGCACGACTACCTGGCCTACCTGGAGGACGCGTTCCTGGTGCGCACGGTGGCAATGCACAGTGCATCCGAACGCCAGCGGATGGTGAACCCGCGCAAGGCCTATCCCGTGGACTCGGGGCTCATTGCGCTCTTCGAGCGCAGCGGCCGGGCGCACCACGGCCGGGCGCTGGAGACCGCGATCCTGCTCGAGCTGGAGCGCCGCGGCTTCGAGGTCGCCTACGTGCGCACGCCCGAGGGCTACGAGGTGGACTTCCTCGCCCAGCGCGCCGGCGACCCACCGCTCCTCGTCCAGGCGTGTCTCGAGAGCGAAGGCGACGAGACCTGGACGCGCGAGCTGCGCGCGCTCGACAGAGCGGCCGCGGCGCACCCCGACGCCCGCCCCTTCCTCGTCACGCTCGACGCCGTGCCGCCTGGCCGGCCCCTGCCCGACAGGCTCACCTGGGCCCCCGCCGCCCGCTGGCTCCTGGAGGAGATGTGAGCGTTCCCGACGAGAGGGTCGAGTACCCCCCTCACACCTCCAGCACGATCCCTTCCGTGGCATGCAGCGTCAGGTTCACCGGCCCGCCGGCGGCTGCTGGCTGCATGCGCAGGACGACGCCTCCGTAGCGCTGGCCGAAGACGAAAGGCCCCCAGATGACGTCGTGGATGCTGCAGCCGTAGTCGCCGCTCTGGTAGAGGTAGGGCAGCGACTCCAGGGTCTCCTGCACGACCCAGTCGCCCTCGCGGAGCGCGGTCGCGAGGGCGTCGCGCCAGCGCTCGGGTGAGGCGAACCTGCCCAGGACGACGCCGGCGCCGCCGTAGCCGGTGGCTTTCTTGAGCACGAAGCGCGCCGGCTCGGCGGCCAGGAGCTCGGCGAGGGGCTGCATCCTGCCTTCCCAGTCGATCTCGCCGGGCGCGACCAGCCGCGTCCACGGCACGTGCGCGGCGATGAAGGCCTGCTCCTCGGAGGAGTAGCCCGCCGTCGAGGCATGCCGCGACAGCAGGGCCAGGTTGCGCTTGTCCGAGAGGATCGCGCCCATAGGGCCGTTGTACAGCCCGATGAGCCCTGCCTTGAACGGCCGGTAGACGTGGGGCGGGGTCGGGGTGCCGCCGAGCTCGAGCACGCCGTCGATCTGCCGGCTGGCCAGCAGCAGACTGTCGCCCTGGAACGCCAGCTGCTCGGGCAGGCAGCCCACCACTCTGCCTTGCAGGTCGAGACCCATGGCCGCGATCGTCCGCCGCATCTCCCGGTTCAAGTAGTCCAGCTGCTCGGCGATGACGGCGGTCTCCTGGCGATTCGGCAACAGGGCGATCGTCAGCTCGCGGGCGCGGGCGCCGGCGCCCGCGACTCCCTTGCCGCGGACGTCCTCGACGACGTGCCGGAACATCTCGACCAGGGTGTCCGTGAAGGCCGCCCGGACGCCCTCGCCGGCCATGAAACGGGCCGTGGGCGGAGCCGCCAGCTGCAGGCCGGTGATGATCGTGCTGTCCCATCCGGCGAGGCTCGGGCTGAAGTTGAACTCGATGCACTTGAAGCCCGCGGCGGTCTCGATCAGGTCGCCGCGGGCGAGCGCCGTGTCCGCGCCGGTCGGAGGAGCGACCAGGATCTCGGCGATCGCGGGCGAGGGGAGCCGGTAGAACCGGGCGAGCTTCACCGGGTCGTTCTCGAAGATCCGCTCTGGAACGCCGCGCAGCAGCCGGCACACCCCGATGCTCACCCGCCGGATCTCCGCGAGCTTCTCCGCGCCGACGAACGTGGGCCAGGGCTGCAGGCGGAAGCGCAGCAGACTGCTGCCCTCGTCGAGGAGCCGGTACCGCGCGCGGTCGAGGAACTCGGGCGACTCCCTTGCCGCCTCGCGGAACCGGAGGTCCAGCTCCGACAAGCCGCGATGGGTGGCCTGCCAGCCCGCGGCCACCTCGGTCACGGCCATGCGACCCTGCCGGCGCCGGTGCGCGTCATGGCGAGCCCAGGGTCGTGGCCAGGGTCATAGCGAGTTCAGGTACCTGGCCAGTTGATTCTTCTGCCTCGTGGTGAGCAACGACCAGGCGGCGATGACCGAGCTCGCCTGCTTGCCGTGACGCAGGATGGAGTCGTTGACGGTCAGGCTCTGGCCGTCGTGCATCAGGCGGGTGCGGGTGCGCATGCCCCAGAGCGGAGGCGTCCGCAGCATGTTCATCGTCGCCTGGCCGCCGTTCTGGACGATGCCGTCGCCGGTCCCCACGTCGTGCAGCAGGAAATCGCTGAAGGGGTGGATCACCTTGTTGCCGAGGGCTTCGGGGACCACGAAAGTGCCGCCGTTCAACACCGTCCCCGCGGGTGCGGTGGTGATCGACGCGGTGTGGCAGTTGTTGCAGCCGATCAGGGTGAAGAGCTTCTCGCCGGCCTGGACGGGAGCGATCGCCGCCGCCGCCAGGTCGCGGGGCGGCGCCTTGGTCGACCGCAGGAAGCGGACGAAGGCCTCGACCTGGGCGCCGAGGGGGGCGCTCGCGGTGGCGGGATCGTTGGGCTCCGGGGCCTGCTCGAAGGCGGTGACCGGGTTGCCGTTCGAGGTGTTCTCGTTCGGGAGGAGCGGGCTGGTCATCCCCATCTCGTTGAGGAAAGCGTCGACCGTGAAGGAGAGCAGGCTGGCGTGCTGGTCCTTCCAGCCGAAGCGTCCGATGCGCGTCACCCCGGGCGCCTCCAGCACCGGCACCTGGATGACGGTGCCCACCATGTTCGGAGGTTGGCTGGCCTGGATCGCGAGCAGGGCGCTGTCGGGGATCGCTTCGACGAAGCCGTCGCCGAGCGCGTTGTTGGTGGTGCGGAGCGCCCTGACGTTGTCGAACTGCGACACCCGCACCTGGATGGAGGCGTCGGTCGCGCGGTCGAAGATCAACGAACCGCCGGCATGCGGGGTGAACTTGGTGCCGTCGAAGATGCCCGCGCGCAGCTCGGAGATCTGGCTGATGCCGCCGGTCACCGGGCTGTCGTGGCACTCCCCGCAGGAGCTGGCGTTGTAGACCGGCCCCAGCCCGTCGGCGGGCTGCTCGAGCCTCTCGAAGGCCTCGCGATCGGCGTCCATGCTCGCCTGCGGCTCGAAGCCGTTGGTCTGATTGTCGAAGCCGCTCGGCGCCTCGGTGGCGGTGACCGCGGCCAGCAACAGCACCGGGGCCGCCAGCGACAGCAGCGCCAGGGCCAGCCTGGCGACGCCCCGGCTCCGCATTCTCGAAGTCTGGTTTTCCACGTCCGAACCTCCTTGCACGGCATGAGAGAGCGGCGGGGCCGCGACAGCCGCACCGACCGCACCGACCGCCGCCAGACGATCTGTCCCTTACTAAGTGCCGCCGGGGGAGGAAAGCGCGCCGTTCCACCGGCTTGTCACGTTCGGCACCGGCTGTGACACCTTGGGGGCAGGTGTCGCCCACTCGGCGCATCCCCGACCAACCAAGGAGGAGGGAACGAAATGCATCTCACCAGAGGTCTATCTGCGAAGGTCGCCGCCGGCATCGGCGTCCTCGTCATCGCCGCCGCCGCCCCGGCGGCAGCCAACGTGCTGAACCCCGTGCAGACCTTCATGGACGGCGTCGCCGGCGTCACCGGCCTGCAGGCGGTGCGCCAGGTGGCGGTCAGCCCGGACGGCAGGAACGTCTACACCGCCGCCGAGGGGCAGAGCGCGATCACCGTCTGGAGCCGGGCCCACGACGGCACGCTCAAGCAGATCCAGGTCCTCGAGGACGGGGTGGACGGCATCACCGGCATCAACTTCGTCGACAACCTCAGCGTCAGCCCGGACGGCAGGAACGTCTACGCCGCGGGTATCCTGTCGAAGACCTTCGTGACCTTCTCGCGCAGCGCCGCGACCGGCGAGCTGACCGAGGTGCAGGTGCTCACCAACGGCGTCGACGTCCCCTCCGGCCTCAACGGCGTGGTCTTCAACTCCACCAGCCCGGACGGCAAGAACGTCTACTCCGCGGCCACCCTGGACGGCGCGGTGGTGGTGTTCGCCCGCAACCGCCGCACCGGCCACCTGTCGCCCATCCAGGTCATCCAGCAGGGCGTCGACGGCGTCACCGGCCTGACCGGCGCCTTCCCGGTGATCGTCAGCCGGGATGGCAAGAACGTGTACGTGGGCGGCCGCATGGATCACACCGTGCTGGTCTTCAGCCGCGCCGGCAACGGCAAGCTGACGCTCGTCCAGACCCTCACCGAGGGGACGGACGGCGTCATCGGCATTGACGGCGCCCGCTACATCACCGAGGCTTTCGAGGGCAACGTGGTCTACGTGGCCGGCGTCGTCCACAGCACGATCGCGGTGTTCGCGCGCAACCACGCGACCGGCACGCTGAGCCAGATCCAGGTCCTCATCAACCACGTCAACGCCCTCGACATGAACACCCCGACCGGGTTGGTGGAGAGCTTCGACCACCAGCATCTCTTCGTGACCAGCTTCGGCTCGTTCTCTCTCGACTCGTTCCACCGCGATCGGCGGACCGGCAAGCTGGGCAAGGAGGAGCAGATGACCTTCGATCCGGGCGACGGCAGCGTCAACCCCGGCCTCATCCAGATCATCGCGGCGGCGATGAGCCCGGGAGGGCAGAACCTCTACACCGTCGGCTTCTTCGGCGGCAACCTGAACGTCTGGAAGATCACGGAGAAGTCGCACGAGCCCGGCGAGCCTGCCGACGCCGGTGCCGCGGCCAGCGAAGACGGCAACCCTCTGCACTGATCCGGCCGTGCGACCGCGACCGCGGCCGGCGGCCCTACGCCTGTGCAGGATCAGGCGGGGGCCCCGGCCGTTGGCCGGCGGCGCGGCGCTCACGGCCGGCTGGCGATGACGGCGAAGAAGCGGTTGGGATTGGCGAGGCGCTGGCTCAGCGTCTTGCCGATTCTCTCCGCCGCGTCGACGCCCCGCATCTCGAGGAGGCGCACGCCGGCGAAGCCGCACTCCGCGACCACCTTCGGCATGTTGGCGCGGTTGCCCGGACGCATCATCGGCAGGTGCTGGTCGAAGCCGCTGTCGTACTCGCGGCGCAGGCGGCGCTGCTCCGCCCAGGGATTCCGCAGCCGGGTGACCGCGATCCAGAGATTGCCCAGGAACTTCTGCACGCGATAGGCGATGCGGTCGTCGAACCAGTCCCCGTCCACCAGCACCAGCCTGCCACCGGGCTTGAGCACCCGCTGCCAGTCGCGCAGCGCCCGCGGCGGATCGGGCAGCGTCCACAGCACGTTGCGGCTGATCACCACGTCATAGGCCGCGTCCTCCTCGGCCAGGCTCTCGGCGTCGCCGACGTCGAAGCGCACCGCCAGGCCGCGCTGCCGCGCCAGCTCGCGCGCCTGCTCGATCATCCCCGGCGCCAGGTCGATGGCCTTGCAGTGGTGCCCCAGCTCGGCGAGCAGGAGGGCCAGGAAGCCGGTGCCGGTGCCGACGTCCAGCACCGCGAGCGGCGGGGAGCCGGCGGCATAGCGCAGGAAGTCGAGCCAGGCGCGCTTCTGCGCCACGGTGCGCACACCCTGGGCGCGCTCGAAGCCCTGGCTGCGCCATGTCCAATACGTGGCGATCCGCTGCTTGAGATCGGCGTCCGCCGCCGGCACCTCGCGCTCCGTCTGCACCGTCGTCCGCACCGTCGTCTGCGCCGTCGTCGTCATCGTGATCCTTTCTCCGGTCGCCGGTGATTCCGGCATGTCCGATTCATGCGCCGACCACAGCGGCCGCCCCGGCCGCCCCGGCCGCCCCGGCCGCCGGCGAGTAGAGCCCCGCGAGGACCGGGGCGTAGCGCTCGAGCACCACCTGGCGGCGCACGGTGCCGGTCGGCGACAGCTCGCCGGAGGCGACGCTCCACTCGTCGGAGAGCAGGTCCCAGACCTTGATCTGATCGTGTGCGGCGAGGTTCCGGTTGAAGCCGGCGATCTCGCGTTCATAGATCTCGCGCACCCGTGGATGGCGCACCATCTCCTGCCGTGAAGCGGCGGCGATCCCGCGGCGCTCGAGCGTGGCGCCGAGGAACTCGAAGTCGGGCACCACCAGGGCGCCGGTCGAGTCGCGGCCCTCCCCCACCACCAGGGCCCTGGCGATGAAGTGGCTCGACTGCAGCAGGCCGGCGAGCGCCACCGGCGCGACCCGGCGCCCCTCGGGGCCCGCGAAGAGATCTTCCCGGCGGCCGAGCACGTGGAGCATGCCGGCGTCGTCGAGCATGCCGACGTCGCCGGTGTGGAGCCAACCCGCCGCGTCGACGGCCGTCGCCGGCCGGGCGACGTTGGGGCCGCGCGCCAGGATCTCGCCGTCGGGTCCGAGGGTCAGCTCGACTCCGGGCAGCGGCGCTCCCGCGGAGCCCGGGACGACGGCGGCGGCGGTGTTGAGCGTCACCACCGGCCCCGCCTCGCAGAGGCCGTAGCCCTCGAAGACCGGCATGCCCGCCGCCCACAGGAAGGTGATCCAACCGTGCGGGAGCCGCGAGCCACCCGAGACCGCGAAGCGGAACCGCTTGCCGAAGAAGGTCTGCCGGAGGGGCGCGAACACCCAGCGGTCCGCCAGGGCGAGCTGCCAGCCCAGGTTGCCAGGCGGCCGCTGCCCCCGGACGCGGTAGCCGAGAGCGGCGCGGCCGACCCGCACCGCGTAGTGGAAGACGCGCCGGCGCCAGCCGGGGCTGGACTGGACCGAGTCGAAGACCCAGTTGAGGTAGCGCTTCCAGGCCTCGGGAACCGACGAGAACACGTGCGGCTGGACCTGTCGCAGGTCCTGCTCGGCGCTGGCGGCCGAGCCGGCGTAGGCGATGGTGGCGCCGCGGTACGCGTAGAGGTAGTGGAGCACCCGCTCGTAAGGATGGGCGAGCGGCAGGAAGGAGAAGGCCGTATCTCCCTGCCGGACGTCGAGCGCGGCCGCCAGGCCGAGGACGTTCGCCGTCAGGTTGGCGTGGGTGAGCAGGACGGGCTTCGGCGGGCCGCTGGTGCCGGCGGTGTACACCAGGGTCGCCGGATCCTCCGGGCGCCGCCGGCGCACCCACGACTCGAGCTCCTCCGGGGGCGGCTCCGGTCCGTCTGCGAGCAGGGCGCCGAGCGGCGTCCAGCTGGCCGCCGCGGCGGCGGGCTCCCCGGCGGCGGCGGGCGCGGCGGGCGCCGGATCGAGGGCGACGAGACCCCGGATTCGCGGCAGCTCGCCCCGGCCGGCGGCAAGCTCGACGGCCGCGGCGATCGCGCCGGCCGCGCCGCCCGCGCCGGTCCCCGCCGCGAACGCGAGCACCGCGCCGCTCTCGCGCACCTGCCGCACCGCCTCCGCGGCGGGCACGCCGGGGTGGATGGCGACCGTCACCCCGCCCACCGCGAGCACGGCGAAGTCGACGACCGGCCAGAGCGGTCCGTTCTCGGCCAGCAGCGCCACCCGGTCGCCAGGGTCCACCACGAGGCGAACGAGGGCGCGCGCCAGCCGCGCGACCTGGCCGCGCAGCTCGCCGCCGCCGATCGGCTGGTACCGGCCGTCCACCTTGTGCAGCAGCGCGGGGGAGGCCCCGCCGCGGCCGGCGGCCCGCAGCGGCAGCTCGGCCACCGTCGTTACCGTCGCCGGGGCCGGCGACCGCGCGCCCGCCTCCTCCGGCGGCCCGGCTTCGCCCGCCGTCTCGAGTCGCATCGGCAGCCCGCCGCGCGGCTGCAGCACGATGCCGGTCAGCGGCAGCACCCGCCTTCCGGCCACCGCGCGCAGGCGGTAAGCCTGCGCCACCGTCGCCAGGATGAGCGGCAGCTCGAGCAGCGCGAGATCGCGCGCGATGCAGACCCGCGGCCCGCCGCCGAAAGGGTAATAGGAGAAGCGTGGCCGCGCCGCCGCCCGCTCGGGCAGGAAGCGGTCAGGATCGAACCGCTCCGGGCTCTCCCAGAGCTCCGGCCGCCGGTGGGTGACATACGGCGAGAGCTGCACCACCGCGCCGGCCGGGATGCGGTAGCCGCCGATCTCGTCGTCCGCCCGCGCGATCCGGCTCAGGACCCAGCTCGGCGGATACAGCCGCAGCGTCTCCTCGATCACCCGGCGGGTGTAGACGAGCTCGGCCACGTCGCGCAGCTCGGGCGGCCGGCCGCCGACCACCGCGGCGATCTCCGCGCGCACCCGGTCGTCCACCTCGGGATGGCGGGCCAGCAGGTGCCAGGTCCAGGTGATCGCCATCGCCGTGGTCATGTGCCCCATGACCAGCAGCATCATCAGCTCGTCCTTGAGCTGCTCGTCGTCCATCACCTCGCCGCTCTGCTCGTCGCGGGCGGCGATGAGCATCGACAGCAGATCGTTCTCCGGGTTCTCGGCGACGCGCCGCGCCGCCACCGTCTCGGTCACTGCCGCCTTCAGCTCGGCCAGCGAGCGCAGCAGGCGGAGGTTGCGGGCGGTGGGAATCGCGATGGGCAGCGCCCGCCCGCGGCGCGCGCGCTCGTTGAAGTAGTCGAAGGCGGTGCCCACCGCGCGGCGCAGCCTGCCGCCCTGCCCCGCTTCGTCGCCGAGCAGGCCGTCGATGAGGATGTCGAGGGTCAGCGCGGCCATCGCGGCCGCCACGTCGACCTGCTCTCCCCGGCCGGCCGCCTCCCGCCAGCGCGCCACCAGCTCGCCGCTCGCCCGCGTCATCTTGGGCACCAGCCGGTGGAGCCGCGGCGGGCGGAAGAGCGCCTGCATCAGCCGCCGCCGCTGGCGCCATTCCTCGCCGCTCGACAGCGCCAGGCTCTGCCGCCCCATCAGGATGCGCTTCCGCAAGGCCTGGCGGTAGTTCTGCTGGTTCTCCTGCAGCACGTGCCGGACGTGCTCCGGATGGCTCAGCAGGAAGCTCGGCCGGCGGGGATCGACGCAGACGACGTCGCCGTGCCGGCGCGTCGCCTCGAGATAGGCCTCGAGGCGGCTGCCGGTCACGGTCAGGCCGCCCGGGGGACCCGCCAGCGGCAGCGGCGCACGGCCGGCCGCGGCGACCGGCGGTGAGAGGGTCTCGTTCATGCCCGCGATGCTCGCGATACCAACTGCCGGGACGAGACGGGGCGCGCGCGGTCAGCCGACACGCAGCCCCTGCATCGGGTCGAGCGCCGCGGCTCGCCGGGCGGGGAGGTAGAGGGCGACGAGGGCCACCGCCAGCAGCAGCGCCAGGGCGCCGCCCATCGCCAGCGGATCGGCGGCGCCGACCCCGAACAGCAGCCCGCTCATCGGCCGGGCCGCGAACGGCGTGACCACCAACCCCACGGCGATGCCGGCCAGGACGGGCTTCAAGCCGTCGCCGAGCACCAGGCGCACCACGTCGTGCCGCCCGGCGCCGCTCGCCACGCGGATGGCGATCTCGCGCCGGCGCTGGCCGACCGCGTAGGCGAGGACGCCGTAGGCGCCGATCGCCGAGAGGGCGAGCGCCAGCGCCCCGAACAGCGACAGCAGCCCCGCTCCCATGCGCGGCGCCCACAGCGAGCGGTTGCGCAGCTGGCCGATGGTCCGCGCCTCGTGCAGCGGCAGGCTGGGATCGAGCGCCTGCACTTCCCGGCGGACGGCCGGAACCACCGCCAGCGGGTCGCCGGCAGTGCGCACGTGGAGCATCATCACCGGCACGAACCGCTGCGCCACCGGCAGGTAGACGTAGGCTTCCGGGGGGGCGCCGAGGCTCTGGTAGCGGGCGCTCGCGGCCACCCCCACGACCTCCATCCAAGCGCTGTCGCCGTTGAAGCGGAAGCGTTGGCCGACGGCGCTCTGGCCGGGCCACAGCCACTGCGCGAGCGTCTCGTTGACCACCGCGACCGGCCGGCTGCCGGCGCGGTCCTCGGGCAGCAGCGCGCGGCCGGTGCGGATCGGGATGCCCACCGTGTCGAAGTAGTGGGGGCCGATGTTGTTGACGGTGGCCTGGATGCCGCGGCCGTCGGCGCGCTTGGACTGCCCGGCGGCCTCGACGCCGGCCGGGTGACCGCCCTCGACGAGCAGGAACCGCGAGGCGACGGCGGCGGCCCGCACGCCCGGCAGCGCGGCGGCCCGCTCGACGACGCCCTGGTAGAACTGCTGGGCCCGCTCCGGCGTGTAACCACGGGACGCCAGGTTGAGCGGGATGACGAAGAGCCGCTCGCGCTCGAAGCCGGGGTCGACCGCCTCGGCCAGCCGCATGCTGTGCAGGAAGAGACCGGCGCCCGCCAGGATGACCACCGACAGCGCGACCTGGGCGATCAGCAGCAACGTGCGCAGCGCGGCGGCCGGCGTGCGGCGCTGGGCAGCGGTGACCTCGTGGCCCAGGTTGGCGGCGAGGTCGAAGCGGAAGGACTGCAGCACCGGCGCCAGGCCGAAGAGCAGGCCGGTCACCAGCGCCACCAGGAAGGTGAACGCGAGCACCCGCCAGTCGAGCCCGAGCGCCAGCGTGTCGGGGAAGAAAGGCGGCCGCAGGCGCCACAGCAGCTCTCTGCCCCAGCTCGCGAACAGCAATCCGGCGGCGGCGCCCAGCAGGCTGAGCGTGGCGCTCTCGGTCAGCAGCTGGCGTGCGAGGCGCCAACGCCCGGAGCCCAGCGCGAGGCGCACCGAGATCTCGCGGCCGCGCCCGAGGGCGCGGACCAGCAGCAGGTTGGCGACGTTGGCGGCGGCGATGAGCAGCAGCAGGCCGACCACCGCCGCCAGCATGCCGCCGGCGAGCAGGAAGGCACCGCGCCGCTTGGGATCGACCGTGGTCTGCGCCAGCGGCAAGGCGGCGATCGCCAGGTCCTGGTTGGCGATCGGGTCGGCGCGCTCGAGCTGGTGGGCGACGGCGGCCAGCGCGCCGCGGGCCAGCGCGATGCCGCGGCCCGGCTTCAGCCGGGCCACCACCGCGAACATCAGGCCGTCGCGGCGCTCGGGCATGCGCGCCGCCTTGCCGATCAACAGCTGCCGATAGGTGCCGACCGGCACCCAGAGGTCGGGCGGTTCGGCGAGCAGGCTCAAGCCCCTGAAGCCGGACGGCAGGATGCCGATCACCGTGAACCCGTGCCCGTTGATCTGGACCGCTCTGCCGACGAGACCCGGATCGGAGCCGAAGCGGCGCTGCCACAGCCCGTAGCTGACCACGGCGACGGGGCGGGCGGCCGCCGACTGGCTCTCTTCCGGCAGGAAGAAGCGGCCGCGGTAAGGACGGAGGCCGAGCACCGCGAAGTAGTTCCCGGTGACCATCATGGATGGCACCAGCGTCGGCTCGCCGGTGGCGCCGGCCAGGCTGAGCTCCAGGTCGTGGGACGCCGCGACGTCGGCGAACACCGGGTTGGCGCGGCGCAGGTCGTCGTAGTTCGGCAGGGAGAACTGCAGCAGCTCGGGGCTGTGCGTGTCCTGCTCGTACAGCGACACCAACCGGTCCGGTTCGGCGACCGGCAGCGGCGCCAGGAAGAGCGCATTCAGGAAGGTGAAGATGAGGGTGTTGGCGCCGATGCCCAGCGCCAGCGAGGCGATGGCAGCGGCGGTGAACCCCGGGGTCTTGGCCAGCCCGCGGAACGTGTACCGCAGGTCGTTGAGAATCGTCTCCATCGCGTAGGTTGCCGTCCTTCCGCCAGAATCTTCGATCCGGTATCCCGTTTGGCGCGTCAAGTCACACTATAGAAGTGGGCCATCACGGCAGGAGTGAGACACCGCTCCGGCAGCGGGGCCTCCGTGCGACTCGTTGGGCCTCCTTGTTCGACAATTATCGTATCCACGGATGGAAGGAGAGAGGACTGTCTTGACCGATGTTGCCGATGGTGCCGATGGTGCCGATGGAATGAGCGGCGAAGCGTCGCCGACGGGGGCCGCCGGAGGAGCGGCGGCTCCGCTCGACCGGGACCGCCTCGCGCGGACCGCGGCGGCCGGCCGCCGGGAGCTGCTGGAGCCCTGGCTGCGGCAGCTGGCCGCCGACGCCCTGGGGGTCGCCGCCGCGCGCCTCGATCCCAGCCAGCCGCTGACCGCGTACGGCCTCGACTCGCTGGGCGCCGTGGAGGTCGAGAGCCGGCTGCAGAGCGCTTTCGGGGTCGAGGTGTCGATCGCCGACCTGCTCGCCGGCGCCTCGCTGGCCGACGTCGCGGCGGCGGTTCTCGTCGGGGTCGCGGCCTCGTCCGAGCCTGGCGCGGCGGCGGGGGCGGCGGCGGGACCGGCGCCCGGGCCCGGGCCGGAGGCGCTGAGGCCGGAGGCGCTGAGGCCGGAGGCCGGGCGCTTCCCGCTCGCCCACAACCAGCAGGCGCTCTGGTTCATCCACCGTCTGGCGCCGCGGAGCCTCGCCTACCACCTGGCCGGCGCGGCGCGGCTCGAGAGCCCCCTCGACCGCGCGGCCCTCGGGCGCGCGCTCGCGGCCCTGGTCGCACGGCATCCGGCGCTGCGCACGACCTTCTCCGAGGACGGCGAGGGTGCCTGGCAGCAGGTTGCCGAGCGGGGTGCGTGCGAGCTGCTCGAGCTCGCGGCCGCCGCCCCGGACGAGAGCGACGAGGCGCTGGTGGAACGGCTGCGCGCCGCGGCCTTCCGTCCCTTCGACCTGGAGCGGGGCCCGCTGCTGCGGGTGGGGCTGCTGCCGGACGCGCGGCCGGGGACCGGCGACGGCGACGGCGGGCTGCTCTTCGTGGCCATCCATCACATCGTGGCCGACTTCTGGTCGCTGCAGGTCCTGGTGCGCGATCTCGGCGTCCTGTATGCGCGGGAGACCGCGGCGCGGGACGCCGCAGCGCCGGCGGCGACCGGGGCGGCGGCCCTCCCGCTGCCGCCGCTCGCCCTGCGCTACACCGACGTCGTGCGCTGGCAGCGCGAGCGGCTGGCCGGCGGCGAAGGCGAGCGGCTGGCGGAGCACTGGCGCCGGGCGCTGGGCGGCGGGGCGCCGCGGGCGGCGCTGCCGGCCGACCGGCCCTGGCCGAAGGTCCAGACGTGGGCCGGCGCCGCCTGGTACTTCGAGCTGCCGGCAGCGCTCACCGGCGGGCTCGAGACCGTGGCCCGCGGCCGCGGCGCGACGCTGTTCATGGTGCTGCTCGCGGCGTTCCAAGCGCTGCTGCTGCGGATGACCCGCGCCACCGAGATCGTGGTCGGCTCGCCCACCCACGGCCGCGGCGGCCCGGCCGGCGCCGCGCTGGCCGATCTCGTCGGCTACTTCGTCAACCTGGTGCCGCTGGCGTCGGACCTCGGCGGCGATCCCGGGTTCGCCGCGCTGGTGACGGCGGTGAGGGCGACGGCGCTCGCCGCCTACGAGCATCAGGAGATGCCGCTCGGCCTGCTCGCCGAGACGCTGCCGGCGGAACGCGACACCGCCCACTCGCCGTTCTTCGACGCCGTCTTCGCGTTCGAGAAGGGCCGCGATGCCGGCCTCGACCTCGGCGGCTTCGCGCTCGGCATGCCGGGCTCGCGGTTGCGCCTGGGGGACGTCGTGCTGTCCTCGCTGGCTTTCGCGCCGGCGGGCGCGCCGTTCGCCCTCTCGCTGCAGGCCGCCGAGGTGGGGCGCGGCGGCCACGGCCTGGGGGTGGCGCTGCGCTACAACACCGACCTCTTCGATCGCGCCACCGCGGCGCGCTTGGCGGGCCACTTCCGGCGGCTGCTCGCCGCCGCGGTCGAGGATCCGGGGTGCCGCCTCTCGCAGCTGGCGATCCTGGCGCCCGCCGAGCGCCACCAGCTGCTGGCCGGCTGGAACGACACGGCGAGTCACTATCCGCGCGAGGCGACCCTGGCGGAGCTCTTCGCGGCGGCGGCGGCGCGCGCGCCGGAGGCCGTGGCGGTGGTCTGCGGCGAGCGGCGGCTGAGCTACCGCGCGCTCGACCGGCGGGCGGACGCGCTGGCCCGCCGCCTCGCGGCGCTCGGGGTCGGTCCCGAGGTGCTGGTCGGGGTCTGCGTCGAGCGCTCGGCCGAGCTGGTCGTGGCGCTCCTCGGGGTGGCCAAGGCGGGCGGCGCCTACCTGCCGCTCGATCCCGCCTGGCCGGCCGAGCGCCTGCAGCTGCTGCTCGAAGCGGCCGGAGCGCCGGTGCTGGTGACCGACGGCGCCGGCAGCGCGGCGAAGCTGGGTGGGCCGGGGGGTCCCGTCGTGGTCCACCTCGGGCGCGAAGCGGAATCGGCAGGGCCGCTCCCCGCGGCTCGGCGAGGCCACGGCGACTCCCTGGCCTACGTCATGGTCACCTCGGGTTCGACCGGCGAGCCCAAGCTGGTGGCGGTGGTCCACCGGGCGGTCGCGCGGCTGGTGCTGGGCACCGGCTACGCGCACTTCGGCCCCGAGGAGGTCTGGCTGCAGCTCGCGCCGGCCGCCTTCGACGCGTCGACGCTCGAGATCTGGGGGGCGCTGCTGCACGGCGGCAGGCTGGTGATCTACCCGCCCGGCGTGCCGTCGCCCGAGGAGCTCGGCGAGGTGCTGGCGGCGCAGCGGGTGACCTCGCTGTGGCTGACCGCGGGGCTGTTCCAGCAGATGGTCGACGCCAACGTCGCCGGCCTGGCGCCGCTGCGCCAGCTGCTGGCGGGCGGCGAGGCGCTGCCGCCGGCAGCGGTGGCGAAGGCGCTCGCGGCGCTGCCGGGCTGCCGGCTGATCAACGGCTACGGACCGACCGAGGGGACGACGTTCACCTGCTGCCAGACCCTGGGAGCCCCGGCGGCCGCGGGGCGGGCGGCGACGCAGGCGGATTCCGGCGACACGGTGCCGATCGGCCGCCCGATCGCCAACACCCGCGTCTACCTGCTCGACGCGGCCCTCGGGCCGGTGCCGGTGGGCGCGGTGGGCGAGCTGTACGCCGGCGGCGACGGCCTGGCGCGGGGCTATCACCGGCGGCCAGACCTGACCGCGGAGCGGTTCGTGCCCGACCCCTGCGGCGGCGAGCCGGGGGGCCGGCTGTACCGCACCGGCGATCTCGCCCGCTACCTGCCCGACGGGCGCATCCAGTTCCTGGGCCGCGGCGACGTCCAGGTCAAGATCCGCGGCTTCCGCATCGAGCCGGCGGAGATCGAGGCGGCGCTGGCGCGGCATCCGGCGGTGGCGGCGGCGGCAGTGGTGGCGCTCGCCGCGGCGCCGGCGATGCCGGAGGCGCCAGGGACGTCATCCGCCGCCGCGGCCGGCCCTGCCGCGCAGGCTCCGGGCGATCTCAGGCTGGTGGCCTACGTGGTGCCGGCTGGCGCGGGCACGACCGGCGCGGCAGCTCCTGGCGCGGGGACGACCGCGGCCGCCGAGAGGAGAACGCCAGGAGCCGACGAGCTGCGCGCCTTCCTGCGCGAGCGGCTGCCGGAGCCGATGGTGCCGGCGGCTTTCGTCTGGCTCGCCGCGCTGCCGCTGACGCCCAACGGCAAGCTCGACCGGCGGGCGCTGCCGGCGCCGCGGTGGGGCCATGGCGAGGAGGACGCCCTCGCCCCGGCGCGCAACCCGGCCGAGGAGCTGCTGCTCGGCCTCTGGCGGGAGGTGCTGGGAGTCGAGCGGATCGGCATCCACGACAGCTTCTTCGCGCTCGGCGGTCACTCGCTGCTGGCCACGCGGCTGGTGTCGCGGGTGCGCGGCGCCTTCGACATCGAGCTACCGCTCGCCGCGCTGTTCGAGGCGCCGACGGTGGCGGGCCTGGCTGCGAGCATCGCGAGCATGGCGAACATGGCGAGCATCGCGAGCATCGCGCGGCTCGCCGGTCCCGTCGCCGGCGGCGGCGTCCGCGCCGCGGCGCCCGAGCCGATCACGCCCCAGCCGCGGCCGGAGCTGCCGCCGCTCTCCTTCGCCCAGGAGCGGCTGTGGTTCCTCGATCAGCTCGAGCCGGCGAGCGTCACCTACAACATCCCGGCGGCGCTGCGGCTCACCGGCGAGCTGGCCTGGGCGCCATTGGCCGGCGCCATCACCGCCATCGTCGGCCGTCACGAGGCGCTGCGCACCCGCTTCCCGGAGGTCGAGGGGCGGCCGGTGCAGCGCGTCGAGCCGGCGGCGCCGGTGCCGCTGCCGGTCGTCGACCTGTCGCGCCTGGCCGCGACCGGTGCGCCTGGCGCCCACGCCGCGGAGGCGGCGCGCCGGATCGCCGCGGAGGCGGCGCGGCTGGCGAGAGAGGAGGCGGCGACGCCGTTCGCGCTCGCTGCCGGACCGCCGTTGCGCGCCCGGCTGCTGGCGCTCGGCGGCGGCGAGTGGCATCTGCTGCTGAGCTTCCACCACATCGTGTTCGACGGCGCCTCGGTGGCGGTGTTCTGGCGCGAGCTCACCGCCTTGTACGGCGCGCTGGCGGCGGGCCGGCCGGCAGCCCTCTCGCTCCTGCCGCCGCTGCCCATCCAGTACCTCGACTACACGCTCTGGCAGAGGCGGCGGCTCGAGGACCCGGCGAGCGAGCCGCGGAACGCACCGAACGCGCCGAACACGCTGATCGCATGGTGGCGCGAGGCCCTGGCGGGCGCGCCGCAGAGCCTGGCGCTGATCACCGACCGGCCACGGCCGGCGGCGCGCGGCGCGCGCGGCGGCCGCCGACTGCTGCGGCCGGCGCCGGGCGACGGGGACGCGGTGGCGGCGCTGGCGCGGCGCCACGACGCCACGTCCTTCATGGTGCTGCTGGCGGCCTTCGCGACCCTGCTCGGCCGGGCAGGAGGCGCGGCCGGGCCTCCCGCGGTGGTCGTCGGCACGCCGGTCGCCAACCGCGACCGGCTGGATCTCGAGCCGCTGATCGGCTTCTTCGTCAACGTCCTGCCGCTGCACGTCGACCTGGCGGGCGACCCCGGCTTCGGCGAGCTGCTCGCCCGGGTGCGGCGCGTCGCCCTGGCCGCCTACGCCCACCAGGAGCTGCCGTTCGAGAAGCTGGTCGAGGAGCTGGCGGCCGGCCGCGACGCGAGCCGCACGCCGCTCGTGCAGGCGGTGCTGTCGTTCCATGACCGGCAGGAGATCCCGCTGGCCTCGCCGGGCTTCCCGGGCCTGGCGGGAGCACGCGCCGAGCTGCTGCCGCCGCGTCTCTCGCGCGCCAAGTTCGAGCTGCTGCTCACCCTCGAGAGCGGCCCGGAGGGGCTGGCCGGGGACCTCGAGTACAGCGCCGACCTGTACGACGCGGCGACCGCCGAACGGCTGCTCGGCCACTTCCGCCGGCTGCTCGCCGCCGCGGTGGAGGACCCGGGGCGCCGCCTCTCGCAGCTGGCGATCCTGGCGCCCGCCGAGCGCCACCAGCTGCTGGCCGGCTGGAACGACACCTCGCGCGACTATCCGCGCGAGGCGACCCTGGCGGAGCTGTTCGCGGCGGCTGCCGCGCGGGCGCCGGAGGCCGTGGCGGTGGTCTGCGGCGAGCGGCGGCTCACCTACCGCGAGCTCGGACGGCAGGCGGACGGCCTGGCCCGCCGCCTGGCGGCGCTCGGCGTCGGGTCCGAGGTGCTGGTCGGAGTCTGCGTCGAGCGCTCGGCCGAGCTGGTCGTGGCGCTCCTCGGGGTGGCCAAGGCGGGCGGCGCCTACCTGCCGCTCGATCCCGCCTGGCCGGCCGAGCGCCTGGCGCTGCTGCTCGCGGCGGCCGGAGCGCCGGTGCTGGTGACGGACGGCGCCGGGAACGCGGCGCAGCTGGCCGGGGGCGCGGCAGTCGCGGGGGCCACGGGGGGCACGGTGGTGATCGGAATCGCCGGAGATCCCACCGGGGCTCCGGAAGCCGCGGGAACCGGCGAAGCACCTCCGGCTCGGCGCGGCCACGGCGACTCCCTGGCCTACGTCATGGTCACCTCGGGTTCGACCGGCGAACCCAAGCTGGTGGCGGTGGTCCACCGGGCGGTCGCGCGGCTGGTGCTCGGCACCGGCTACGCGCACTTCGGCCCGCAGGAGGTCTGGCTGCAGCTCGCGCCGGCCGCCTTCGACGCTTCGACGCTCGAGATCTGGGGCGCGCTGCTGCACGGCGGCAGGCTGGTGATCTACCCGCCCGGCGTGCCGTCGCCCGAGGAGCTCGGCGAGGTGCTGGCGGCGCAGCGGGTGACCTCGCTGTGGCTGACCGCGGGGCTGTTCCAGCAGATGGTGGACGCCAACGTCGCCGGCCTGGCGCCGCTGCGCCAGCTGCTGGCGGGCGGCGAGGCGCTGCCGCCCGCGGCGGTGGCGAAGGCGCTGGCGGCGCTGCCGGGCTGCCGGCTGATCAACGGCTACGGACCGACCGAAGGGACGACCTTCACCTGCTGCCAGACGCTGACGGCGTCGCCGGCGGACCCCGGCGAGACGGTGCCGATCGGCCGTCCGATCGCCAACACCCGCGTGTACCTGCTGGACGCGGCGCTGGCGCCGGTGCCGGTGGGCGCCGTGGGTGAGCTGTATGCCGGCGGCGACGGCCTGGCGCGGGGCTATCACCGGCGGCCGGACCTGACCGCCGAGCGGTTCGTGCCCGACCCCTGCGGCGGCGAGCCGGGGGGCCGGCTGTACCGCACCGGCGACCTCGCCCGCTACCTGCCCGACGGGCGCATCCAGTTCCTGGGCCGCGGCGACGTCCAGGTCAAGATCCGCGGCTTCCGCATCGAGCCGGCGGAGATCGAGGCGGCGCTGGCGCGGCACCCAGCGGTGGCGGCGGCGGCCGTGGTGGCGCTCGCCGCGGCGCCGGCGATGCCCGCGGGCAGCTCCCCCGCGCCGGCTCAGAGCGATCTCAGGCTGGTGGCCTACGTGGTGCCGGCCGGCGCGGGGACGACCGGGGGCGGCCTGAGCGAGGCGCCGGCCGCCCCCGAGGAGCTGCGCGCCTTCCTGCGCGCGCGGCTGCCGGAGCCGATGGTGCCGGCGACGTTCGTGTGGCTCGCGGCCCTGCCGCTGACGCCCAACGGCAAGCTCGACCGCCGGGCGCTGCCGGCACCGCGGTGGGGCCGTGGCGAGGAGGACGTCCTTGCCCCGCCGCGCACCCCGGCTGAGGAGCTGCTGCTCGGCCTCTGGCGGGAGGTGCTGGGCGTCGAGCGGATCGGCATCCATGACGACTTCTTCGATCTCGGCGGGCACTCGCTGATGGCCACCCGGCTGGTGTCGCGCGTGCGCCGCTCGTTCGGGGTCGAGCTGCCGCTCGCCGCGCTGTTCGAGGCGCCGACGGTGGCGGGCCTGGCTACGAGCATGGCGAGCATGGCCGCGCGCCTCGCCGGCGGCGACGTCCATCCCGCGGTGTCCAAGCCGATCACCTCGCGGCCACGCCCAGAGTCGCCACCGCTCTCCTTCGCCCAGGAGCGGCTATGGTTCCTCGACCGGCTCGAGCCGGACGGCGCGCTCTACAACATGCCCGTCGCGGCCCGCCTCGTCGGCGAGCTGGCGATGGGAGCGCTGGCCGCCAGCCTGGGCGAGATCGTCCGCCGTCACGAGGCGCTGCGGACCCGCTTCGTCCTGTCGCCGGCCGGGCCGCCGGTGCAGCTCGCCGGCCCCTGGCGCCCGCTCGGGCTGCCGCTGCTCGATCTCTCGGCGCTGCCCGAGCGGCGGCGCGGCGCCGAGGCGTCGCGCCTGCTCGAGCACCTGGCCGGCCGGTCCTTCGATCTCTCGGCCGGGCCGCTCCTGCGCGCCGCGCTGCTGCGGTCGGCGGCTCGCGAGCACATCCTGCTGCTCGCCATGCATCACATCGCCGCCGATGGCTGGTCGATGGGAGTGTTGCTGCGCGAGCTGGCGGCGCTCTACCCGGCGGCAGCCGCCGGCCGGCCGTCGCCGCTGCCCGAGCTGCCCATCCAGTACGTGGACTTCGCGCTCTGGCAGCGCGAGTGGTTGAGCGGCGAGCGCCTGGCCGCCGAGGTGGCGGCCTGGCGGGCGGCGCTCGCGGGAGCCGCCACCGCGCTGGCGCTGCCGATCGACCGTCCCTGGCCGCCGGTACGGAGCGGCCGCGGCGCGCAGCGCCGCCTGGCCCTGGAGCCGGCGCTGGTCGCGGCCGCGAGCGCGCTCTGCCGCCGCCGCGACGCGACGCCGTTCATGCTGCTGCTCGCTGCCTGGGGCACCCTGCTGGCGCGCCTCTGCGGCCAGGAGGACATCCTGGTCGGCACCGTGGTCGCCAACCGGACGCGGCTCGAGATCGAGCCGCTGATCGGCTTCTTCGTCAACACCCTGGCGCTGCGCGTCGACCTGGGCGGCGAGATCGATCTCGACGCCCTGCTGGCGCGGGTGCGCCGCCGGACGCTGGCCGCCTACCAGCGGCAGGACCTGCCGTTCGAGAAGCTGGTGGAGGAGCTCGCCCAGGAGCGCGACCTGGCGCGGGCGCCGCTGGTGCAGGCGAACCTGGTGCTGCAGAACGCGCCGCTCGATCTGCGCCTGCCCGGGCTGCAGCTCGAGGTGGTCGAAGTCGAGACCCACCGCGCGAAGCTCGACCTGAGCCTCACCTTCGTCCCGGCCGGCGAGGGTCTCGACGGCAGCCTCGAATACGCCACCGACGTGTTCGACGCGGCGACCGCGGAGCGCCTGGCCGCGACGTTCACGCGCCTGCTCGCCGCGCTGGTCGCCGAGCCGGCGGCACCGGTGCTGGAGGTGCCGCTGCTCGCCCCGGGAGAGCGCGCGCAGCTGCTGGCCGAGTGGCACCCCGAGGCGGCGACGGGGCCGCTCCCGGCCGGCCGGCCGGAGCTGCTCCACGAGCGCTTCGAGCGCCAGGCCGCGCGCACGCCGCGGGCGGTGGCGGTCGAGCTGGCGGAGGAGCAGATGACCTACGCCGAGCTCGACGCCCAGGCCAACCGGCTGGCGCGGAGACTGATGCGCCTGGGCGCCGCGCCGGAGACGACGGTGGCGCTCGGCCTTCCAGCTTCGCCCGCGATGGTGGCGGCCCTGCTCGGCATCCTCAAGGCGGGAGCCGCCGTCGTGCCGCTCGATCCCGGCCTGCCCGAGGCGCGGCGGACGTTCCTGCTGCGCGACTCTGGAGCCCGCCTGCTGGTGGCGGAGGAGGCGCCGCCGGCAACGGTCTCCCCGTCCGCGGAGCTCGCGGTGGTCGCCGCGGGGCGAAGCCTGGCGGCCCTGGCGGGCGAGAGCAGCGAGCCGGCCGGAGCGAACCGGCTCACGCCGGCCAACCTGGCCTACGTGCTCTACACCTCCGGCTCGACCGGCGAGCCCAAGGGCGTCGCCGTCGAACACGGCGCGGCGGCGGCGCACATGGCCGCGACCCGCGCGGTGCTGGGCCTGACCGGCGCCGACCGGGTGCTGCAGTTCGCCTCGCTGGGCTTCGACGTGGCGCTCGAGCAGTTGCTGACGTCCCTGGGCTGCGGCGCCACGCTGGTGCTGCGGGGCGGCGAGATCTGGCCCGCCGCCGGCTTCTTCGAGCGGGTCGCCGCCCTCGGCATCACGGTGGCGGAGCTGCCGACCGCCTACTGGCAGCAGGTGGTGCGCGAGGGCGCGGCGCAGGGCGCCACGGGGATCCCGGGGCCTTCAGGGCTCGCCACGGCCGCCACGGCCACCGAGACGACCGCGGGCGATCGGCCGCCCTCCGGGCTGCGCCTGGTGTCGGCCGGCGGCGAGGCGATGGCCTTCGCGACGGCACGCCTGTGGGCAGCGACCCCGGGCGCCGGAATCCGTCTCCTCAACGGCTATGGCCCGACGGAGGCGGTGATCACCGCCACCTGGCAAGAGGTCGGGGCGACCCTGGAATCGCCGGGGCCGAGCGGCGCCGAGCCGATCGGCAAGGCGGCCCCCGGGCATACCGTCCTGGTGCTCGACCGGCGGTACGGCCTGGTGCCGGCCGGCGTGACCGGCGAGCTCTTCCTCGGCGGCCTGCTGGCGCGCGGCTACCTGGGACGGCCTGCCCTGACGGCGGAGCGGTTCGTGCCCGATCCCTTCGCGAACGCCGCGGGAGCGCGCTGCTATCGCACCGGGGACCTGGTCCGGCGGCGGCCGGATGGGGCGCTCGAGTTCATGGGACGCACCGACCACCAGGTCAAGATCCGCGGCCACCGGGTCGAGCTGGGAGAGGTGGCAGCGGTCCTCGCCGCCCACCCCGGGGTGCGGGAGGCCGTGGTCGTCGCCCATGGCGACCAGCCGCGGCTGGTCGCCTACGTCGCGCCGCTCGGGCCGCCGGACTCCGGCCACGCCCCGAGCGGCCCGAGCGGCCCGGTCGCCCCGAGCTCTCCGACCGCCGCCGAGCTGCGCGACTTCCTGCTCGCGCGGCTGCCGAGCGCCATGGTGCCCGCCGACTACGTCGTCCTCGCGGAGCTCCCGCTCAACCCCCAGGGCAAAGTGGATCGCCGCGCCCTGCCCGCGCCGCCGGCGCGCACCGTCGCCGGCGCCGCGGGGCCTCTCCACGGCCCGCTCGAAGAGCTGGTGGCCGGGATCTGGGAAGACCTCCTGGGCGTCGAGAGAGTCGGTCCGCACGAGAGCTTCTTCGAGCTCGGCGGCCACTCGCTGCTCGCGACCCAGGTGGCGTCGCGGGTGCGGATCACGCTGGGCGTGGAGCTGCCGATCCGGCGCGTGTTCGAGACGCCCACCGTGGCCGGCCTGGCGGCCGAGATCGAGCGGCTCCTGCGGCAGCGGACGGACGCCGAGGCCGGCGCGCCGGCGGGCCAGCGGCCGCCGCGGCCCTCCTCCATCGCCTCGTTCGCCGGACGGCGGGCAACCGCGGAGGCGGCGGCGGCGCCGGCACCCCTGTCGTTCTCCCAGGAGCGGCTCTGGTTCCTCGACCGCTTCGAGCCGGGAAGCCTGCTCAACCTGCCGGCGGCCGTGCGCCTCGCCGGCGACCTGGACGTCCCGGCGCTGGGAGCGGCAATCGACGAGATCGTCCGCCGCCACCAGGTGCTGCGCACCGCCTGCATCCAGCTTGCCGACGGCCGGCCGGCGCAGGTGGTCCTGCCCTGGCGGCCGCGCGGCCTGCCGGCGGTCGACCTGTCGCGCCTCGCGGCCGCCGCCCGGGATGCCGAGGCGCGGCGGCTCGCCGGCGCCGAGGCGGCGCGGGCGTTCGACCTGCGCTCGGGACCGCTGCTGCGGGCGACCCTGCTGCGGCTGGCGGCGGCCGAGCACGGGGTGCTGCTGACCATGCACCACATCGCCTCGGACGGCTGGTCGGTGGCGCTGTTCCTGCGCGAGCTGGAAGCGCTCTATGGCGCCTTCACCGCCGGCAGGCCATCGCCCCTGCCCGAGCTCGAGCTGCAGTACGTGGACTTCGCGGCCTGGCAGCGCGAGTGGCTGACGGGCGAGGTGCTGGCGGAGCAGGTCGCTTACTGGCGCGAGGCGCTCGCCGGGCCGCCGGCGCCGCTCGAGCTGCCCCTCGACCGGCAGCGTCCGGCGGTCCAGACCTTCACCGGCGGCGAGCGGCTGCTGCGGCTGCCGGGCGCGCTCACCGGCGAGGTCAAGGCGCTCGGCCGCCGCCGCGGCAGCACCCTCTTCATGACGTTGCTGGCGGCGGTCGAGCTGGTGTTCGGACGCTGGAGCGGCCAGGAGGAAGTGGTGCTCGGGACGCCGATCGCCGGCCGCACCCGCGCCGAGACCGAGCCGCTCATCGGCCTGTTCCTCAATCACCTCGTGCTGTGCACCGATCTCGGCGGCGATCCGAGCTTCGCCGAGCTGCTGGCGCGGGTGCGCGAGACCGCGCTCGCCGCCTTCGCCCACCAGGACCTGCCCTTCGAGAAGCTGCTCGAGGAGATCAAGCCCGCGCGCGACCTGTCCCGCACGCCGCTGTTCCAGGTCCTGTTCAACCTGATCAACGTGCCGGACAGGGAGCTGCATCTCACCGGCCTGGCGGTGTCGTCGCTCGCCGCCGTCGAGGCAGGCTCGAAGTTCGACATGACCTTCTACGTCGAAGAGGTCGGCGGCGAGGTCTCGTTCCACCTGGTCTACAACTCCGATCTCTTCGACGGCGTGCGGATGACCGAGCTGCTCGCCCAGATCGAGAGCGTGCTCGGCCAGGCCGCCGCCGGCCCGGAGCGCGCGATCGGCTCGTTCTCGCTGCTGACCGAGAGCGCGCGGGCGCTGCTGCCGCGGCCCGAGCGGGCGCTCGGCGCCACCTGGCGAGGCGCCTTCCACGAGCAGCTCGCCGCCCAGGCGCGCCGCCTGCCGGACAAGACCGCTGTCGCCGCCGCCGACGGCCGCTGGAGCTATGCCGACCTCGACGCCGAGACCAACCGGCTCGCCCATCGCCTCCTCGCCGGCGGCATCGCCAAGGGCGACGTGGTCGCCATCCACGCCCATCGCGGCGCCCCGCTGGTGGTGGCGGTGGTGGGCGTGCTCAAGGCCGGCGGCGTCTTCCTGCTGCTCGACCCGTCCTACCCGCCGCTGCGGCAGGCCGAGCTGCTGGCGCTCTCCGGCGCCCGCGCCTTCATCCATCTGCCGGCGACCAGCGCGATCGGCGAGCTGCCCGCGCCGCTGGCGGCCGCGGTCGCTAACTTCCCATGCCGGCTCGAGCTCGGCCGACCCGGGGAAAGCCACGGCGGCCCCGCGCGCGAGGGCGGCCCGGGCGTTCTCGCGGACTGGCCCGCGACCGACCCCGGCTGCGCCGTCGGCCCCGACGACCCCTGCGTGCTCACCTTCACCTCCGGCTCGAGCGGCGTGCCGAAGGGCGTGCTCGGCCGGCACGGCTCGCTCGCCCACTTCGCCCCCTGGGCGGCGCGCCGCTTCGGGCTCTCGGAAGCGGACCGCGCCACCATGACCTCGGGCCTCGCCCACGATCCGCTGCAGCGCGACATCTGCGTGCCGCTGCAGCTCGGCGCGACGCTGTGCATCCCCGACGCGGAGGCGCTCTGGACCGCCGGCTGGCTGGCCGCCTGGCTGCGGCGCGAAGCGATCACCTTCGTCAACCTGACGCCGGCGATGGTGCAGCTGTTGACCGACCCGGCGCCGGATCTTCCGGGCGCCCCGTCGACCCCGGGTACCCCGAGGCTCCAGGCGACGGTGCCTTCCCTGCGCCTTGCCTTCCTGGTCGGCGACGTGCTGACCCGCCGCCAGGTCGAGCGGCTCACCGCGCTGGCCCCGGAGATCGCCTGCGTCAACCTCTACGGCTCGACCGAGGGCCAGCGGGCGGTGAGCCATCACGTCACCGTCCCGGACGACCGCGGCGCGCCGGGGCGCCCCCGCCGGGGTGGCGAGCTGCCCGAGGTGCTGCCCTTGGGGCGCGGCATCGACGAGGTCGAGCTGCTGGTGCTCGACCGGCACCGGCGGCTCGCCGGCATCGGCGAGATGGGAGAGCTCGCCATCCGCAGCGCGCACCTCTCCCTCGGGTACCTGAACGATCCGGCCCTGACGGCGGCGCGCTTCGTGACCAATCCGTCGACCGGCCGTCCGGACGACCGCATCTACCTCACCGGCGACCTGGGGCGCTACCTGCCGGACGGCGAGGCGGAGTTCGCCGGCCGCGCCGACCACCAGGTCAAGATCCGCGGCTTCCGCGTCGAGCCGGCCGAGATCGAGGCGGTGCTGGGCGCGGTGCCGGGAGTGCGCGAGGCGGTCGTGCTGGCGCGCCCGTGGCACGGCGAGCTGCGGCTGGTCGCCTACGTCGTGCCCGAGCGCCCGGACGCCGTCGCCGCCGGCAGCCTGCGCGAAGCGGTCCGCGAGCGTCTGCCGGCCTACATGCTGCCCGCCGGCTTCGCCCTGCTCGAGCGGCTGCCGCTGACGCCGAACGGCAAGCTCGACCGCCGCGCCCTGGCGCGGATCGAGCCCGAGGAGCCGGGTGCCGCCAAGCGCGAGCTGCTGGCGCCGCGCAGCCTGCGCGAGCGGCAGATCGCCGGCCAGGGGCGCGAGCTGCTCGGGGTCGAGGAGATCGGCCTCGACGACAACTTCTTCGACCTCGGCGGCCACTCGCTGCTGCTCGCCCGCCTGCACACCCGGCTGCAGGAGCTGCTGGGACAGGAGGTGCCGCTGGTCGATCTCTTCCGCTATCCGACCGTGGGCGCCCAGGCGGCCCACCTGGGGCAGCCGAACCGGCCTATCAGGGAACTGGGCGCAAGGAGGGCGGCAGCTTCATCTCTCGATGTCGCTCCAGGCCCATGGGCAACTCCTGAGCAGCCGCAGCCGGCGGGACCCGCGGCTGTCCGCCCCGGCGCCGTGGGCGCGCCAGCTCACGACCCCGATCGCCCCGCGCGCCCCGATCTCTCCGATCGCCGCATCGCCATCGTCGGCATGGCCTGCAGGTTCCCCGCCGCCGCCGACCTCGAGACGTTCTGGCGGAACCTGCGGCAGGGTGCCGAGTCGATCACCCGGCTCTCCGACGAGGAGCTCGCCGCGGCCGGCGCCCACCCGGCGCTGCTCGCCAATCCGCGCCTGGTGCGGGCGGAGGGCGTGGTCGACGGCGAGGACCTCTTCGACGCGGAGCTGTTCGACTTCGCGCCGCGCCAGGCGGAGATGCTGGATCCGCAGTTCCGTCTCCTCCTCGAATGCGCCTGGGAGGCGCTGGAGAGCGCCGGCTGCGATCCGCGGCGCAGCCGCGGCCCGATCGGCGTCTACGCCGGCGCCAGCCTGTCGAGCTACTTCCTGCACAACCTCGCCACCCGCCCCGATCTGCTGGCGGAGGTGGGCGGCTACCAGGTGGCGCTGGGCACCTCCCCGGACTACCTGACCGCGCAGCTCTCGTACCGCCTCGGCCTCGACGGGCCGAGCATCGACGTGCAGACCGCGTGCTCGACGTCGCTGGTCGCCGTCCACCTCGCCTGCCAGGCCTTGCTCGCCGGCGATTGCGACCTGGCGCTGGCAGGAGGCAGCTCGGTCAAGGTGCCGCAGCGGTCGGCCCATCTGTACGAGGAGGGGGGGATCGAATCGCCGCGCGGCCGCTGTCGCGCCTTCGACGCCGGGGCCGACGGCACGGTGCACGGCTCCGGCGCCGGCATCGTCGTGTTGAAGCGGCTGGCGGACGCCCTTGCCGACGGCGACACGGTCCACGCCGTCGTCCTCGGATCGGCGATCAACAACGACGGCGCGCTCAAGGTGGGAATGACCGCCCCGAGCCTCGAGGCGCAGGCGCGAGTGGTGAGCGCGGCGCTGCGGCGCGCTGGGGTGGAGCCGGAAAGCATCGGCTACGTGGAGGCCCATGGCACCGGCACCTCGCTCGGCGATCCGATCGAGGTCGCCGCGCTGACCCAGGCCTTCCGCGCCGGCACGGAGCGGAGCGGCTTCTGCCCGATCGGCTCGGTGAAGACCAACATCGGCCATCTCGGCGCCGCGGCCGGCATCGCCGGGCTCATCAAGACGGTGCTCGCCCTCGAGCACCGCCAGCTGCCGCCCAGCTTGAACTTCGAGGCGCCGAACCCGCGGATCGACTTCGCGGCGAGCCCGTTCTACGTCAACGACCGGCTGTCGCCGTGGCCCGCCGCCGGCGGACCGCTCCGCGCCGGGGTCTCCTCGTTCGGCCTCGCCGGCACCAACGTCCACCTGGTGGTCGAGGCCGCGCCGCCGGCCGAAGCCTCCGGGCCGGCACGCGGCTGGCAGCTGCTGCCGCTCTCCGCCGCCGGCGAAGCGGCCCTCGCCGCGACGGCGCGGCGGCTTGCGGCCTGGCTGGAAAAGAGCCCCGAGACGCCGCTCGCCGACGTCGCCTGGACCCTGCAGACCGGCCGGCGCGTCCTCGACCACCGCCTCGCCGTCGTCTGCCGCGACGGCGAGGAGGCGCGCTGGGCGCTGACCGGCGAGGAGCCGCGGCGCCTGCTGACCTCCCGCGTGCCGCCGGCGCGGCGGCCGGTGGTCTGGCTCTTCCCCGGACAGGGCTCGCAGCACCCCGACATGGGCCGCGGCCTGTACGACACGGAGCCGCTCTTTCGGCAAGAGATCGACGCCTGCGCCGAATCGCTGCGCCGGCCGCTGGGCCGCGACCTGCGCGAGCTGCTGCATCCGGCTGCCGAGCGGCGCGACGCCGCGGCGCGCGAGCTGCGGGAGACCCGGTTCGCCCAGCCGGCGTTGTTCGTCGTCGAGCTGGCGCTGGCACGGCTGTGGCGTGGGTGGGGCCTGGCGCCGCAGGCGATGCTCGGCCACAGCGTCGGCGAGTACGTGGCCGCCTGCCTGGCCGGCGTGATGTCGCGCGAGGACGCCCTCGAGCTGGTGGCGGCCCGCGGCGAGCTGATCCAGCGCCTGCCCGCGGGCGCCATGCTCTCGGTCGACCTGCCGGAGGCCGAGCTGGCGCCGCTGCTCGGCCCCGGGCTCTCCCTCGCCGCGGTCAACGCGCCGTCTCTCTCGGTCGCCGCGGGCCCGGAGGAGGCGATCGCCGCGCTCGAGGCTCGCCTGGCCGCGCGGCAGGCCGTCTGCCGGCGCCTCCATACCTCGCACGCCTTCCACTCCGAGATGATGGACCCGATCCTGGGCGCCTTCGCCGAGCGCGTGGCACAGGTGCCGCTCCGCGCACCGGCGATGCCGTACCTGTCGTGCCTGACCGGAGACTGGATCGAGGCAGCGCAGGCGACGGACCCGGCGTACTGGGTGCGGCACCTGCGCGGGACCGTGCGCTTCGGCGATGCGGTGGGCCGCATGCTCGCCGGCGCCGGCGAGGACGGAGCGGTTTTCGTCGAGATCGGTCCGGGCCGAGCGTTGAGCGAGCTGGTGCGGCAGCAGGCGCCGGCGAGCGCGGCCGGCGGCGGCAGGCGCGGAGGCGCCAGCGAGGTGGTCGCGACGATGCGCCGGCCGCGAGACGCCGACGACGACGCCGAGGTCATGCTGCGGGCCGCCGGGCGGCTGTGGCTCTCCGGCATCGACGTCGACTGGCAGGCTCTGCACGCCGGCGAGCGCCGCCGCCGCATCCCGCTGCCGACCTACCCGTTCCAGCGCCGGCGCTTCTGGGTGGACCCGGCGCCGGCTCCCGCTGCGGCCAGGGCCGTGGCCGCCGCGGCGACCGGACCGGTCGTCGCCGGCATGCCGGCGGCGGCAAGCGCCGTGCCCCATGCCGATGCTGCCGAGATCATGGCAGCGCCGAGCGACACCCCCGCCGGCCAGCCGCCGCGGGACGAGACGGCAGCCCGGATCGCCGCCATCTTCGAGTCCCTGCTCGGCATCGAGGGCGTCGGCCCCTTGGACGACTTCTTCGAGCTCGGCGGCCAGTCGCTGCTGGGGACGCGCCTGCTCTCGCGGCTCCGCGACGAGTTCGGCGTCCAGGTGTCGATCCCGGCCCTGTTCGCCGGGCCGACGCCGGCGGGCCTGGCCCGCCACATCTCGGCCGAGCGACGCGCCGCCGCGCCGGCGGGGGCCGGTGGCGCACCCGGCAGAGCGGCCGCGGCCCCGGCGGCGGCGGCCGCCGCCGCTCCGGCCGCCTCGTCTCCGGCGGTGGCTTCGCCGGCAGCAGCGGCGCCCGCTCGGGCAGTGCCACCGGCTCGACCGGCGGCCCCGGCTCGGGCGGTGGTCCTGCCCCGGCCAGCGGCTGCGACACCCGCGGTGGCCGCGGCTCGGCCAGTGGCCGCGGCCGCGCCGCCGGCCATCGTGCCGCTGTCGCGCGACCGCGACGTGCCGCTGTCCTTCGCGCAGCAGCGCCTGTGGCTGCTCGAACGGCTGGCGCCGGGCAATCCTTTCTACAACCTGGGCGGGGCGGCGCGGCTGCGGGGCGAGCTCGAGGTCGCGGCGCTCGCCGGGGCGGTGGCGGAGGTGGTGCGCCGCCACCAGACGTTGCGAGCGGGCTTCGGCGAGCAGGAGGGGCGGCCGGTGCAGCACATCGCGCCCCCCGCGCGGCGGGCGCGTTTCGCGCTGCCGCTGCTCGACCTGTCGCGGCTGCCCGCCGCGGCGCGCGAGCCGGAGGTGGAGCGGCTGGCGGTGGCGCACCGGTCGCGCCCGTTCGACCTGGCACGCCCGCCGCTGATGCGGCTCGCCCTGGTGCGGAGCGGGGCCGGCGAGCACGTACTGCTGTTCATCCTCCATCACATCGTCGCGGACGGCTGGTCGCTGGCGGTGCTGCTGGAGGAGGTCGCGGCGCTGTACGGGGCCATCCGGCGCGGCGCGCCTTCGCCGCTGCCGGAGCTGCCGGTGCAGTACGGCGACTACGCGGCGTGGCAGCGCGACTGGCTGCGCGGCGAGGTGCTGGAGCGGGAGCTGGCCTGGTGGCGCGAGCGGCTGGCGGACCTGCCGGTGGTCGAGCTGCCCGGCGACCGGCCGCGGCCGCCGGTGCAGAGCTTCCACGGCAGCCGCGTGATCAGCGCGCTGGGCCGGGAAACGAGCCGGGCAGCGACGGCGCTGGCCCGGTGGCATGGAGTCTCGCTCTACATGCTGCTGCTGGCGGCGTTCGACACCCTGGTGTGGCGCTACGGGGCGCCGGCGGACGTGGTGGTCGGAACGCCGATCGCCAACCGCACGCGGAGCGAGGTGGAAGGGTTGATCGGCCTGTTCCTCAACACGCTGGTGCTGCGCACGGACCTGGGCGGCGATCCCGCCTTCAGCACGCTGCTGGGGAGGGTGCGGGACACGGCGCTGGGGGCCTATGCGCACCAGGACGTGCCCTTCGAGCAGCTGGTCGAGGAGCTGCATCCGCGCCGCGACCTGTCGCGCAACCCGCTCTTCCAGCTGATGTTCAACCTGGTCAACACGCCGCTGCCGTCGCGGCAGAGCACGGCGGAGCTGGCGTTCGAGCCGCTGCCGATGCCCCGCCACACG
>Ga0207699_10000059_pt1 | contig 94698 bp, 83 predicted proteins | sample LARL51metaG_FD_184344 | JGI IMG/M metagenome (GOLD analysis project Ga0207699, IMG submission 184344) | Corn, switchgrass and miscanthus rhizosphere microbial communities from Kellogg Biological Station, Michigan, USA - LAR L5-1 metaG... | ecosystem: Host-associated > Plants > Roots >...
CTCGGTACGTCGGGGGTGGCGGTACTCACGATGGCCCTCGCAGGGCGAGCGAGCGTGGCCTTCCCCCGGCGCTCACCGAGGACAGGCCCACTGCAGGCCTGCACCGCAGAGGGTGCACCAGTGAGCGTCGAACTGCTCTCCGCGCACGGCCTGCCCGACACGGCGGTGCTCGGCGACTTCCTGCAGCGGCAGCGCTGGTTCGCCGGGCGCGGCCGCGCCCTGAGCGGCGTCGGCGTGCACGACGTGGCCGTGCTGCACGAGGGGGAACCGGCGCTGCTCCTCGTCCTGCTCAGCGCCGCCTACACCGACGGCGGTCCGGAGGAGCGCTACCAGGTGCCCCTGGCGGTGCGCCACGCCGAGGCGCCCGCCGACCTGGGCGAGAAGCTGCTGGTGCAGAACGAGCAGGACGGCGGCCTGGTCTCCGTCTACGACGCGCTCGCCGAACCCGCCCTGGCCTGGTGGTTCTGGCAGGCCATGGCAGAATCACGCAGCCTCGCCACCCAGAACGGCGAGCTGCGCTACCGCTCCGAGGGCCTGCGACTGCAGCCCGACGAGACCGGCCTGATCCGCAGCCTGGGCCGTGAGCAGAGCAACACCTCGCTGGTGCGCGACGACACCGACGTTCTCAAGATCGTGCGCAAGGTGGAGGCGGGCACCACCCCGGAGCTGGAAATGACGCGCGCGCTGGCCCGCGCGGGGTTCACCAGCATCGCCGCGCCGCTCGGCTCCGGCGAGTACGTCGAGCGCGGCGGTGAGCCCGCCGTGGTGGCCATGCTGCAGCCCTACCTGCACAACGGCACCGAGGGCTGGACGCTGGCGCTCACCTCATTGCGCGACCTCTACGCCAACGCCGAGGAGAACATGCCCGGCGACGACGAGGCGCGGCGCCGCGCCGTCGCCGAGCAGGGCTCGTCCTTCCAGCCCGAGGCGGCGCGACTCGGCGAGGTCACCGCGGACATGCACCTGGCCCTGGCCGATGCCTCGCTCGACGAGGAGATGCGCGCCCACCCCGTCACCGAACGAACCCTCAACGCCTGGGCCGACGAGATGACCGCCGACCTCGACAGGCTGCTGCGCAACGACGCGCCCGAGCTGGCGCCGCTGCGGGCGCGCCGGCCGTCGCTGCTGCAGCGCTTCGACGCACTGCGCGCGCTCGACGGCGACGCCGGACTCTCCATCCGCATCCACGGCGACTACCACCTCGGCCAGGTGCTGCGCGTCGACGCCGGTTGGGTGATCCTCGACTTCGAGGGGGAGCCCGACCGCCCGCTGGCGGCGCGCCGGGTGCGCTCCTCGCCGCTGCGCGACGTCGCCGGCATGGTCCGTTCCTTCCACTACGCGGCAGCCGCGGCGTTGATGGAGCGCTGCGCTCCCGACAACGAGGGATGGGAGCAGCTCTACCTGCAGGGCGAGGTGTGGGCGCAGGCGAGCTCCGACGCCTTCTGGACTGCGTACGAGGCGCACGCGCGCAGCAGCGAGGAGCTGCTGCCCTCGCCCGAGGCCACACGTATGCTGCTGGTCGCCTTCGCGACGCAGAAGGCGATCTACGAGGTGGGCTACGAGCTGGGCCACCGGCCCGACTGGGTGACCATCCCGCTGCGGTACCTGCTTGCGGAGGCAGTTTGAGTGAGCAAAGTCAAGCGACCGACCGGACAGGCGAACGTCACCATGACCCCCGACACCCCCGCGCAGCGCACCGCGCAGCTCGATCCGGAGCTGCGCCACCACGTCGACCGGCTGGCCGGCGGCGAGCACCCCCAGCCGCACGCGATCCTCGGCGCGCACCCGCACGCCGGCGAGGTGATCGTGCGCGTCTTCCATCCCGCCGCCACCGACGCCACCGTGCTCTGGAGCGGTGGCGAGGCGCGCATGCAGCGCGTCGACGAGCGCGGCCTCTTCGAAGCCCACCTGCCCGTCGCCGAACCGCCGGCGTACAGGTTGCGCATGGCCGCGGGAAAGCACAGCTGGGAGATGGACGACCCCTACCGCTTCCTGCCCACCCTGGGCGAGCTCGACCTGCACCTCATCGGCGAAGGCCGCCACATGCAGCTCTGGAACGCGCTCGGCTCGCGCGTCATCGAGCACCAGGGCGTGCGCGGCACCGCCTTCGCGGTGTGGGCGCCCAACGCGCGGGGCGTCCGCGTGGTCGGCGACGCGTCGGGGTGGGACGACCGCCTGCATCCCATGCGCTCGCTGGGCGGATCGGGAATCTGGGAGCTGTTCCTGCCCGGCGCCGGCGAGGGAACGAGGTACAAGTACCAGGTGATCCGCGCCGACGGGCGCGCGGTGATGCACGCCGACCCGCTGGCCCGGCGCAGCGAGCGGCCGCCGGCGACGGCCTCGATCGTCGACGAGGCGCACCACACCTGGCAGGACGACGAGTGGATCGCGCAGCGCTCGCAGACGGTGTACGACAACGCGCCGCTCTCCGTGTACGAGGTGCACCTGGGGTCGTGGAAACGGCGGCTCGAGGAGGGCGACCGCTCCCTCACCTACGCGGAGGCCGCCGAGGAGCTGGGCGACTACTGCGCGCGGATGGGCTTCACCCACGTCGAGTTCATGCCGCTGGCGGAGCATCCCTTCACCGGTTCGTGGGGCTACCAGGTCACCGGCTACTACGCACCGACGTCACGCTACGGCACGCCCGACGAGATGCGCGCCATGGTCGACGCGCTGCACCGGCGCGGCATCGGGGTCATCCTCGACTGGGTGCCGGCGCACTTCCCGCGCGACGAGTGGGCGCTGGCCCGCTTCGACGGCACCGCGCTCTACGAGCACGTCGACCCGCGCCGCGGCGAGCATCCCGACTGGGGCACGCTGGTCTTCAACTTCGGCCGCAACGAGGTGCGCAACTTCCTGGTCGCCAATGCGCGCTACTGGTTCGAGGAGTTCCACATCGACGGGCTGCGCGTCGACGCGGTGGCCTCGATGCTCTACCTCGACTACTCGCGCAAGGCCGGCGAGTGGATCCCCAATCCCTACGGCGGGCGCGAGAACCTCGACGCCATCGCGCTGCTGCGCGAGGTCAACGACATGGTGCAGCACGACTTCCCCGGCGGCATGATGATCGCCGAGGAGTCGACGGCCTGGCCGGGCGTGTCGCGCCCCGCGTCGACCGGCGGGCTGGGCTTCACCTTCAAGTGGAACATGGGCTGGATGCACGACACCCTGGAGTACGTGCACAACGACCCCGTGTTCCGCCGCTACCATCATCACCAGCTCACCTTCGGGTTGCTGTATGCCTGGTCGGAGCGCTTCGTGCTGCCGCTCTCGCACGACGAGGTGGTGCACGGCAAGGGCTCTCTGATCGGCAAGATGCCCGGCGACATCTGGCAGAAGCGGGCCAACCTGCGCGCCCTGTTCGCCTGGATGTGGGCGCATCCCGGCAAGCAGCTGCTCTTCATGGGCGGTGAGATCGGGCAGTTCGACGAGTGGTCGCACGACCGCTCCGTCGACTGGAACCTGCTGCAGTACCCGGAGCACGAGGGTGTCCAGCGCCTGGTGCGCGACCTCAACCTCGTGTATCGCGAGCGGCACGCGCTGTTCGAGCGCGACGTCACGCCCGAGGGCTTCCGCTGGATCGACGCGGGCAACGCCGACCAGAACGTGATCAGCTTCCTGCGCTACGACGCGCACGGGCATCCCGGCATCGCCTGCGTGGCCAACTTCTCGCCGCTGGTGTACCGCGACTTCCGCGTCGGGCTGCCGCTGGAGGGGCGCTGGCGCGAGGTGATCAACAGCGACGCCGACGTCTACGGCGGCGGCAACGTGCGCAACTGGGACGGCGTGGTGGCCGAGCCCAACACCTGGCACGGGCAGCCGTGCTCGGCGGTGGTGAGCCTGCCGCCGCTGGCGGTGGTCTGGCTCGCGCCGGAGTGATCCGGCGGGGGGTCGCGGCCTGCCTGGCGGTGGTGGCGATCTCGGCCTGCGGCACGCTGCACCTGCCGCCCGCGCCGCCGGCCACCGCCACGCCCTCACCGCTCTGCGGGCCGGCGGGTGACTGGACCTCCGACGCGCTGGCCCGCGCAGCACTGCCGCAGGCCGCGGTGCCGTCGCCGTTCGCGCCCAACGGCGACGAGCCGGCGAACCCCGACCAGTTGCAGACGTTCACGCCGCGGCCATCGGGTGACGTGGTCGCGGGGTTCGTCGCCGGGTTCCGCCGCCAGTGGCTGGCCGGCGAGGCGGGCGCGGGGCACGTCGAGATGTGGGCGTTCTCCAGCGAGCAGGCGGCCAGCGACTGGCAGACACAGCTGGGCGAGGACACCGCCGCCCACGGTCCCACCGGCACGCCCTCGGACGCCGTCCCCGGCGGCGCCGAGTACACGACACAGGGCCCGGGCGGCACGGGCTACGGCATCCTCGCCGAGAGGTCGCGGGTGGTCTTCGAGGTGGCGCTCGGCGGCCCGGGGATCACCCGGTCGAACGTCGAGGACCTGGCCCGCACCCAGTACGACCGGCTCTGCCGGAGCTGACCCGCGTCACGGCCGGCGCGACGCGATCTGCACAGCTCTTTGCAGCGCGCCACCGCGGCGCGGCGCGGATCGCATGGTCCGCTGGCGGCCGTGTCACGCCGGGGCACGGCGGTGTCACGGCGGGCAGGCGCAGGCGAGTCCGCGGCGCCACGCATGCCTACTCTGCCCGCCATGTCCCGCACCAACTTCCTGTCCCTGGTCGTCGCGATCCTCTTCGTGCTGGCCGCGGTCACCGACCTGGCGATGCGCCCCGACAACTGGGTCGCCCTGCTCGGTGGCGCGATCGCGGGCGCGGCAGCCGCCATGACGGTGGGGATCGTCAGCCGGCGCCGAGTCCCCGCGGCGTAGGTCGACGGCCTGCCACCGGCGCCCCAGGTCCCCCCGGGGCGCCGGTGGTCAGGAGGCCGAGGTGACACGGGCGGTGCCGACCGGGTAGCGTGGTCCGCATGGACCCCACCACCGCGCGAGCGCGCCTCGACGCCGAGCGCACGCGTCTCGAGGAGACCCGCAGAGCGGCCCAGGACCTGGTGGGCGGCACCACCCAGGACGCCGTCCAGGAGCTGGCAAGCTACGACCAGCACCCCGCCGACCAGGGCAGCGAGACCTTCGAGCGCGAGCGCGACACCAGCGTTCTGCAGCGGGTGGAGGCCCAGCTCGCCGAGATCGGCGCCGCCCTGCGACGCATCGAGGACGGCAGCTACGGCACCTGCGAGCTGTGCGGCAAGCCGGTGGCGGACGGGCGTCTGGAGGCGATGCCCGCGGCACGCTACTGCGTCGACGACCAGGCCCGCGCCGAGCGCGAGGGCCGGGCGGGAACGGGCATCCCGAGCGGCGAGCCGACCTACTGAGCCGCCCGCTTAGAAGGCGGCGCTGAAGGTCACCCGGCAGGAGACCGCCGGCGAGGAGAGGATCAGCGGGACGGTGACGCGCGCCGCCGATCCGGTGCCGGTCTCCTCGCCGCCACCGGTGACCTTGCCGGTGCGATCGACGCAGAGGGCCGCGGCGGCGAAGGCGCCCTGGATCGGCGGGGTGCCGGTCACGGTGGCGGTGGCCGACCGGGGGCCGGCCGGGCAGGGGCGGTCCTCGCAGGAGACGGTGGCGTCGAGGGTGCTCGCGGTCTGGCCACCCAGGGACCAGGTGCCGCCGGCGAGCCTCACCCTGACGGTGTTGGAGTAGCCGGAGAGCGCGAGGCGGGCGGCCACGGCGCCCTCGGCGTCGGGGGCAAGCGGCGGGATGGGAACATCGGCGGAGAGCAGGACGCGGCCGCCCGGGGAGAGCACGTCGAAGTGGGCGGTGGCGCCGGAGACGGAGTCCTGCGTCGACCGGTTGTGGACCAGGGCGACGGGGACAGTGGTTTCCTGGTAGACGCCGAGGCCTGCGGCGGCCACGGCCAGCGCGTGGACGTCGGGGGCCGCGGTGGGCGGCGGCGTGGGACTCGGGGTCGGCGTCGGTGCCCCGGTTGGCGTGGGCTGCGATGCCGCCGAGCCGCAGGCGGCGCAGAGCACGGCCGCGGCGCAGGCGGCACCGAGTGCGGCGACGGCGGGACGGCGGGCCTGCCCGGGCATTGGCAGCCATCCTAGCCGGGGCTTCGCGCGCTGCGGCCACCGCCGGCCGCCGGCTCGGGCCGGCCGGCCCGGCTTGCGCGCACTGCCCTTGTCAGGCCATGCGGTGAGTGATTACTCTCTCACCATGTCAGCATCGGCAGCCGGTGGCCGGGAAGCCCTTCTCCGGGAGGCGCGGCGACTCTTCGCCGAGCGCGGCTATGCGGCCACCAGCGTCGCCGAGATCCAGGCGGCCGCCGGGCTGGCTCCGGGCTCCGGGGCGCTCTACAAGCACTTCGCTTCGAAGCAGGCGCTCCTGGAGGCCGTGCTGGCCGAGGCCGCCCAAGCCGCGGGCAGCGCGAAGGGGGCCCTGCCCAAGGACGCCGCGACCGCGCTGCGCAGCTTCGCCGCGGACCTGCTCACCCGCCTCGACGCCGCGCCCGACCTGCTTCGCATCGAGCTGCGCGACCGCCAGGCAGCGCCCGAGCTGCTCACCGCCGCCGAGCGGACGCTGGCCGCCTGGCTGGCACAGGCCGTGCTCGACGGCCGCGTCCGCGACCACGACTGCGACGCCATGGCCCACCTGCTCGCCGCCGCGCTGCTGCACGGTGCCGTGCTCGACGCCCTCGCCCCCACCCACCGCACCAACCGCGACCGTGAGAGGCTCCTGGACGCCTGGGTCGACCTCGCCCTCACCGCCCTCGACCCCCGCCGCGACCTGCTCGACGACCTGGCCCCGCCCGCCTACTGACCGCCGCCCGCCACCGGCAGCGGCCGCAGCGGTGCGGTCAGGTCGCGCGGGCGCTGGGTGACCACGCCGTACGTGGTGGTGCGCTCCCGCGGTGTCCGCCCCGCCGCGCGGATCCAGCCCTCGATCTCCAGCGCTTCGAGGTTCTGCCCGTGGTCGGCCCCGCTGGCGCGCGAGATCGACTCCTCCATCAGCGTGCCGCCGAAGTCGTTGGCGCCCCAGCGCAGCGTCTCGGCGACGCCGTCGGGCCCCAGCTTCACCCACGACGACTGGATGTTGGGGATGTCGGCGCCGAAGTAGAGGCGGGCCAGCGCCGTGTAGCGCAGCACCTCGGCGAGCGCGGGCGACCTGCGGATGCCGTAGTGCCGCCCCAGCGCGTTGCGCTCCACCTGGAAGGGCAGCAGCACGAACTCGGTGAAGCCGCCGGTCTCGCGCTGCAGATCGCGGATGACGCGCATGTGCTCGATGCGGTGGTCCCAGTTCTCGACATGGCCGAACATCACCGTCGAGGTGGTGCGCACCCCGGCGCGGTGCGCGGCGCGCATCACCTCGACCCATTGCTCGGTGGTGATCTTCTCCGGGCAGATCACCTGGCGCACCTCCTCGACGAGGATCTCCGCGGCCGTGCCCGGCATGGTGCCCAGGCCCGCGTCGCGCAGGCGCTCGATGCAGTACGAGGCGGGACGGCCGTCCAGCTCGGCGATGTAGCGCATCTCCTCGGGCGAGAGCGCGTGCAGGTGCAGCGATGGCCAGCGGTCCTTGATGCGCCTGAAGAGCCGCTCGTAGAAGGCGAGGTCGAGGGCGGGCTGCAGGCCGCTCTGCATGCAGATCTCGGTGGCGCCGCGGGCGACCGCGTCCTCGATCTTGGCGAACACGGTGGCGTCGTCGTGGTGCCAGGCGCCGCTGGCGTCGTGCGACTTGCGCATGAACCCGCAGAACGAGCAGGAGCCGACGCAGACGTTGCTGATGTTGACGTTGCGGCAGACCACGTAGGTGACCTCGTCGCCGACGAGCTGCCGCCGCAACTCGTCCGCGGCCGGCTGCAGGTCGGCGTCGACCTCCGGGTACACGGGCAGCCGTTCGTGCAGCAGGAAGCCGATCGAAGCCGCCTTCTCACGCATCGCGCGCACCGGCTCCCAGGGCAGCGACGGCGACACGCTGTCGCCGTTGGCGCTGACCCCGCCGAGGTCGCGCGCGCCCGCCCGCACCATGTCGAGCCAGTCGTCGCTCAACAGGTTGGGTGGCACCTGCACGGTGACCGAATCCGGCAGGATCTCGCGCGCCAGGCGCACGGTGTCGAGCATCTCCTCGCGCGTGGCGCCGGGCAGGTCGCGCATCGGCGTCTCCGGCTTGGGCACGAAGTTCTGGACGATGACTTCCTGAACGTGCCCGTACCGCTCCTGCACGTCCGCGATCAGTCTCAGCGCACGCTCGCGATCCACGCGCGTCTCGCCGATGCCGACCAGGATGCCGGTGGTGAAGGGGATGCGCAGCCTTCCGGCGTCCTCGATGTGGCGCATGCGATCGGCCACGCGCTTGCCGCCGCCGTGCGCGTGCGCGCGCAGCGAGTCGGTGCCCGACTCCAGCATCAGCCCCATCGACGGCGAGAACGGCTTGAGCCGCGCCAGCGACTGGTGCGACAGCAGTCCCACGTTGACGTGCGGCAGCAGGCCGCGCCGCAGGGCGCGCACGCAGACCTCGACCACGCGCTCGACGAACTCGGCCTCGTCGCGCAGCTCCAGGTCGGGCAGCAGCCAGGGCTGCTCGCCGGACATGACCAGCAGCTCGCGCCCGCCCAGCCGGGCCGCCTCGTCGAGCTGCGCGTCGATCGTCTCCCAGGGCACCAGGCCGCCCGTGTCGCTGCGGTACTCGCAGTAGCCGCAGCGCTTGGCACAGCGATAGGTGACGTCGACCGTGTAGGACGCGCTGAAGGTGAGCACGTCGCCGGTCCAGCGCGGCAGCGGACGTAGAGGGGCTGGCAGCGCCATCGCCCTCGATTCTAGGCAGCCCGTGCGATGCGGCGCGGCGTCGGCGGCTCGCGGAGCGGCGTGGGGTATCGTGTGAGCCCCGTCGGGGAGTTCGAGGAAGGGAGAGCCATGGGACGAGGGGCCCTGCCGCGTCTGGCGGCCATGCTGGTGCTGCTGGGCGCGCTGGCGCTGGCGGCGTGCGGCGACGACACGGCGGCGACCGGCTCGTCCCAGCCCGCGGCGGCCGGCGGAGGCGGCGGCAGCAACGACGGCGGGCTGGTCAGCCTCGGCCAGGCGCAGCAGGCCGCCCAGCAGTGGTGGAGCGACCACGAGCAGGCCCTGGCCAGGCGCGACGCCACCGCCCTGGCCCGCCTCGACGCCGACCCCGGGGCGCTGGTGACCATCCAGAACCTGCGCGTCGCCCTGGCCACCCAGCGCGGGCTGATCGCCCAGCCGCGCACGCCGAGCGCCGTCCGCGTCCACGTGCCCGCCGGGCAGCAGAGCTGGCCGGTGCCCATCCTGGCCGTCTTCGACCTGCCCGGCAGCGGCAAGAGCGGTGGCGGCCACGTGGCGGCGCTGCTCATGGCCCGCGGCGGCGGCGCGCCCCTGGTGGCGCTGGAGTCCGCCGCCCTCGACGCGCCGGAGCCGCAGTTCGACGTCGACACCGCCGGCTACGTTCGCCTCATCGCCGCGGCCGACCAGCCCGCCGCGCTGGGCCGCACCTCCGCCGACATCTCCTCCACCTACGGCACCTACATGAGCGGCCTGGCCCACGGCAGCACACCGGCGTCCACCGCACCCTTCGCGGACGGCCAGTTCACCAGCGGGCTGGCCCAGAAGGATGCGGCCTTCATCGCCAAGGCCGCCGCGCACCAGAGCGGCTCGGTCGGCTCGGTGCAGCTCGGCTACATCGACCTCAACTTCCCCACGCCGGTGTTCGCCCTCAAGGGCGGCGGCGGGCTGACCATGGCCGCGGTGCAGCGCGACGAGACGCTCCTGCCTGCGCAGGGACAGGCCTTCCTGCAGGACCAGTCGCGCAACAACTGGGGCGTCGAGCTGGCGCCCGGGCAGTACCAGCAGATCACCATGCACAGCATCGTCATCCTGGCCGTGCGCATGCCCGCGGCGGGAGCGCCGATGCAGGTCATGGGCAGCGGCGGCGGCGTCTACTCCGAGGGCTGAACTTCCCCGTCGGCGCCACCCAAGGGTGACGGTGTCGCACCGGTGCTACACTCGCGGCCATGCCGACCAGCCGCCGCCGCCACGCTGTGACCGAGACCCCGCCTGTCGAGGCGGCGCTCGACGAGTTGCGCCGCGCTCTGGGCGGCGCCCGCATCGAGATGGGTGAGCTGGTCGTCCTGGGCGCCCGCGCCAAGGTGGCGGAACTCCAGGCGCAGGTCGACGAACTGCGCGCACGCGCGAACGCCGAGCGCCGGCGCCTGCTCGCGGACCAGGTCCGCGGCGGCAGGCTTCCCGTCGATCGCAGGGCTGCCACCGAAGTGCGGCGCAAGGGGTGGGTCCACGGTTGATCAGCCGGGTGCTGATCGACAACTCGGCCTGGTCGCGACTGTCCGCCTCGTCGGGCCTGAGCCCCCGCCGGCGCGAGGAGGTGGCCGAGGCCCTCGAAGCCGGCGAGATCTTCACCTGCCTCCCGTTCCTGCTGGAAGCCGGTTACTCCGCGCGAAGCGGCGGCGACTACGCCGGCATGTTGAGCGGACTGCTCTCGCTGCCACGCGTCGAGATCGACGCGGACGTGGAACAGCTCGCCCTCGACGCCCAGCGGAACCTGGCGCGCATCGGCCATCACCGCATGCCGCCGGTCGACGTGCTGCTCGCCGCGATCGCCGCCCGGCACGGCCTTGGCGTGCTGCACTACGACGCCGACTACGACGTGCTCGCCCGACGCACCGACCTCGAGTTCACCAGCGTCTGGCTCGCCCGGCGCGGCTCGCTGCGCTGAGCCGGACTAGATGCTGCGGCCGGCGGCCTGCCAGTAGCGGTCGCGGATCAGGCGCTTGAGCAGCTTGCCGGCGGCGTCGCGGGGGAACTCGTCGACGAAGTCGACGCTGCGCGGGCGCTTGTAGTCGGCGAGGTGCTCGGTGACGAAGGCGATCACCTCCGCCTCGCTGAGCGCCGCGCTCTCGCGGAGCTTGACCACCGCCTTGATCGACTCGCCCCACTCCGGGTCGGGCACGCCGATCACCGCGCAGTCCTCGACGGCGGGATGGATGTGCAGCACTGCCTCGATCTCGGCCGGGTAGATGTTGACGCCGCCACTGATGATCATGTCGATCTTGCGGTCGCAGATGAAGATGAAGCCCTCGTCGTCGCGGTAGGCGACGTCGCCGACGGTGAAGAAGCCGTCGTGGAAGTTGCGCTGGGTGGCCTCGGGCTTGTTGAGGTATTCGCCGAAGGTGGCCGCCGAGCGCGCCCAGAGCTCACCGGGCTGGCCGTCGGCGACGTCGTTGCCCTCGTCGTCGACGAGCCGCACCTCGACGCCGTCGAGCGGACGCCCGCAGGACTGCGGCTTGCGCAGCAGATCGGCGGGGCCGATGGCGGTGACGATGCCCGTCTCGGTGGCGCCGTAGAACTCCCACACCGTGTCGCCGAAGTGTTCGACCGCACGGCGCTTGAGGTCGCCCGGGAACGGCGCAGCGGCGACGATGACCACGCGCAGCGAGGACACGTCGTAGTTCGCGCGCACGTGAGAGGGCAGGTCGACGACGCGCTTCACCAGGATCGGCGCCATGAACGTCGTGGTGACGCGGTGCTCGGCGATCAGCCTGCAGGCCTGCTCGGCGTCGAAGCGGCGCATGGTCACCAGCGTGGCGCCGATGATCTGCTGCAGTCCCGCGAAGGCCGCCGGCGCGCTGTGGTAACCGGGGCCGGCGAGCAGGTGCACGTCGTCGTTGCGCAGCCCGAAGACCTGGATCCACTGGAAGATGACCATGGGATCGGCGCCGTTGGGCCGGAAGGCGCCCTTGGGATTGCCCGTCGTGCCGGCGGTGTAGGTCATGGTCGGGCCGGTGATCTCCGAGGGTGTGTCGGGCTCGGTCTCCACGCCGGAGGCGAGCACCTCCTCGTACGACTCCCAGCCGGGCGGCGGCGCCGCGTCGCCGACCACCGCGATCCAGCGGCGCCCGGCGGCGTTCTCCACCTGCGGGCGCGCCTCGTCGACGTGCGCCACGAACTCCGGTCCGGCCACGATGACGCGCGCGCCGCTGTCGTTGAGCAGGTAGGCGATCTCGTCGCGGCGCAGCCGGTAGTTCATCGGCGTCGAGACGCAGCGCAGCTTGCGCAGTGCGTGGGCCACCTCGATGGGCTCGACGCCGTTGTACTGCACCTGCACACACCTGTCGCCGGGCTGCAGGCCCATGGCCAGGAGCGCGGAGGCGTAGCGGTTGACGCGGCGGTTCAGCCGGTCGTAGCTGACCACCTGTCCGCTGTCGGTGATGACCGCGGGCTTCTCCGGGTTGGAGGCCGCGTGCATGGCCAGGATGTCGGTGCCACTGATCACCGGCGGATCATAGGTCGGCTCAGTGGTGTCCGTGGTGCGGCGGCCCCCCACCGCCGCCGAAGCCTGCGGGCGGACCGCCCGAGCCACACCACCAGTAGGTGCCGCCACCCGTCTGCCAGGTGACGCATCCCGGGCCCATGGAGCCGTAGGAGCGACCGCTCAGCTCCTTGGCGCCCGTGTTGGCGTCGGTGCCGGCGAAGAACCAGCCGCTGCGACCGCCGTAGCCGGCGTGGTGCAGCGAGGACGGTGCCGCGGGCCAGTCGTCGGAGACGCCCTGCAGCGCCCTGGCCATGTAGGCGTGCCAGATGGGCGCGGCGCCGGTGATGCCGGTGGTGCCGTGCATCGGCGAGTTGTCGGCGTTGCCGACCCAGGCCGCCGTGGCCAGGTGCGGCGTCCAGCCCACCGTGAAGTTGTCGCGGAAGTCCTGGGTGGTGCCCGTCTTCGCCGAGACCAGGTGGCCGTCGAGGGTGAGGTCGCCATGGGCGCCGAACTCGAGCACCCGGTTGGCGTCGTTGGTGAGGATGTCGTTGACGATGTAGGCGACGCCGGGGTCGACGGCCTGCCTGGGCGCCGCCCGCGGCGGCATCAGCTCCTTGCCGCTCGCGTCCTTGGCGGAGAGCACGAAGCGCGCCGGCTGGAGCTGGCCCTGGTTGCCCAGCACCGCGCCGGCCTGGGCCATCTCCCAGAGCGGCACGTCGTAGGCGCCCAGGGTGAGCGAGGGGCCGTAGCTGCCGGCCGGATTGTTCAGCGTGGTCACGCCCATGGCCCGCGCCGTCTGCACCACGCTGGGGACGCCGGCCAGCTGCTCCACCTTGACCGCCGGGATGTTGAGGGAGTTGGCAAAAACTTCCTCGAGGGGCAGCACGCCGTGGTAGCGCATGTCGTAGTTGTGCACCGTCCAGGGGCCCTCGCCGTTGGGCGGACCGCCCCTGGGCAGTGTCAGCGGCGCGTCGAGGACGGGCGTCAGCTCGGTGGCCTTCTTCTCGCCGAGCACGGTGCTGTAGGTGAACAGCTTGAAGGTCGAGCCGGGCTGCCGCGGGCTGCCGGCCATGTCGATCTCCGAGCCCGGATGGCCGGGGCCGGCGCCGCCGATGTAGGCCACCACGTCGCCGCTGCGCGGATCCATGCTGACCAGCGCGCCGTCGGTGACGTGCAGGCTGCCGATGGCGTTGACCTGCTGCGTCACGATCTTCTGGCCCAGGTTCTGCAGGGTGAGGTCGAGCGTGCTGGTGACGTGCAGCCCCGCGGTGTACGGGTCGAGGTGCAGCGTCGACTTGAGCGACTGGGCGACCCGGTTGACGAAGGCCGGCGCCAGGTCGAGGTTGTCCATGGTGCCGTTGGCGTAGCTCAGCTTCTCCGCGTAGGCGGCGGCGGCCTGCGCCTTGGTGACGTCACCGGCGTCGACCATGGCCTGCAGCACCTGGTGCTGGCGCACCCTGGCCGCGTCGGGGTGGCGCAGCGGGTCGAGGTCGGTGGGGCTGTTGGGCAGACCGGCGAGCAGCGCCGACTGGGCCAGGTCGAGCTGCTTGGCGTGGATGCCGAACATGGTGTTGGCCGCGGCCTCGATGCCGGTGGCGCCGTGGCCGTAGTAGATGTCGTCGAGGTAGGCCTCGATGACCTGCTGCTTGCTCATCGAGCCGTCGAGGTGGCGGGCGATGAGCAGCTGGTGCAGCTTGTAGGTGAGGCCGCCGGTGTCCTGCAGGTAGAGCACCTTGGCCAGCTGCATGGTGATGGTGCTGGCGCCCTGGGTGGAGTGGTGGGCCAGGTCGTTCCAGGCGGCGCCGACCACCCGGCCGATGTCGACCGCGCCCTCGTGCCAGAACCCCTTGTCCTCGATGTCGACGGTGGCCTGCACCAGCCAGGGGGAGACCTGGTCGAGGGGCACCGGCAGGCGCGAGTCGCCGTTGGGGTGGAGCACGGCCAGGAGCTGGCCGTGGCGGTCGCTGACCACGGTGTCGCTGGCCAGCTGCCGCGCCGGGGGCACCCCGCCGAGCGCGCCGTCGAGCATGGCCAGGGCCACCTGGCCGCCGCCCCAGATGAGCATGAAGGCGGCCAGGGCGATGCCCACCATGATGGCGCCGAGGCGCTGGCGGCGGGTCAGCCGCCGGCTGGTGCGGCGGGAGTTGAGCAGCGCCCGGCGGGCCATGCGACGGCGGGCGACGGGACCCACGGGGCGCTCAGGCCGCGGGTCACGCGGAGAGCGGGGTCGAGGGTCGAAGTAGCGGGAGTCGTCGGACACGGGTCGTCGGCAGCTCCTTGGGGGGCGGCTGCGGCCGGCGGGGGTTCGTGCCGGGCGAGGGACGAGCGTCGGGTGTGGTCCCGGCTTTCGTTACAGTGCCGCGCTAGCTATTAACGGTAGCGCGAATGCAGAGTTACGCGTCGGGTTCGAGCGGGAGGGAGCGCCGGCGGCGCCGCCGGCGCACTGTAGCGGTTGCGGCGAGGAGGGCGCCCGCGGCGATCGCCGGGAGCAGTGCGAAGCCGGGCAGGCCGCTGCGGGCGGCCACGGGCGTCGCGTCGGCCGTCGCCACCTCGCGCACGGTGAGCGGGTCGCCCGTGCTCGCGCGGGGCACTGCTGGCGCGCCCTGTGCCGACGTTGCGGTCTGCCCGGCGCCCGGCGCCGCGGGCTGCGCCAGAGCGCCCCCCGCCGCGCTCAGCGCGCCCGGAGCCTGCGGCAGAGCGGCGCTGGTGGTGAGGTCCCAGATCTCGCCCGTCATCGAGAGCGGGTTGACCGGGGGCCCGTTCTCGCTGGTGCCCGCGCCGACGACCACGTCACGGCCCGCCACCGCCGCCCCGGAGGACACCGGTGCGCCGAGCGGGAAGGCCCAGAGCAGCAGGCCGGTCGAGGCGTCGTAGGCGCGCAGCAGACCGTCGAGAGCGCCGTTGTAGACCACGCCGCCGGCGACCGTGCTGGCGCCGTACGAGGGGCCCTGCACCGCCTGCCAGGCGGGCGTGCCGTCGGCGCCGGAGAAGCTGCGCATCGGCGTGGCGCCGGCCGCGGGCTGGTCCTGCAGCACGGGCTGGCCACTGGCGGGATCCTGGCGCAGCGGCGTGTCGATGGCCGAGCTGCCGAACACCCGCGGCGCGCCGGGCGAGCCGCCCACCGCGGTGTTGCCGATGAAGCCGCCGATGGCCTGCCCCGAGGTGAGGTTGCCGTTGCCCTGCTCGACCGCCTTCCAGACCAGCGCGCCGCTGTCGCGGTCGAGGACGTAGTAGCTGCCGTCCTTGCCGCCCTCGCCGACGACGCGGTGGCCGCCGTGGGCGCCGGGCAGGCTGAACACCTGCGCCGAGGAGCCGAAGTCGTCGTCGTTGGTGTTGAGCGGGGTGTGCGGCTGATAGCTCCACACCGGCGTGCCGCCGGCCGCGTCGAGCCCGACGACGGCCTCCGCATAGGGCTGCCAGCGCTGCGTGTAGTCGTACATGCCGCCGGCGGGGCAGTGCGGGTCGGAGCCGTCCGTGGGGCAGGCCTGCGCGCCGTTGTCCGGGCAGTCCGCCATGCCGAAGAAGAGCATGGCCCGGCGGGTGGGGTCGGGGTTCTGCGGCTGGAGGTCGAGCGCGGGTGAGCTCCAGACGTTGCCGCAGCCGTAGAGCGCGTGGCTCGTGTAGGCCTCGGGGTTGAAATGCCAGACGGCGGTGTGGGTGACCGCGTCGACCGCCCACATGCCCTCGCCCGGGTAGTCGCTCGACTGGTTGGCGTCGGAGCCGAAGATGACCCAGGGATGTCCGTTCGGCGTGGCGGTCCAGACCACCGGCGAGGACTCGATCTCGGCGCGCCCGGCGGGCTGCTGCGGGTCGACGTCGTAGCGCCAGAGGTAGGCGCCGCTGCCCGCGTCGAGGGCGTAGAGCGAGCCGGCGCTGCCGATGAAGACGGTCGGCGTGCCGGCCACCGTGGCCACGGCGGCGCTGGCGGTCACCTGGCCGTAGTCGACCTGGTGGGCGTCGGTCCAGGGCGCCGGCGCGTTGTTGCCGACCACCGTCTGCCAGCGCTTCGCGCCGGTCTGCTGGTCGAGGGCGTAGAAGGTGCCGTCCCAGGCGCCGGCGTAGACGGTTCCGTCCACCACGGCGGGCTGGGCCGTGACCACGTCGCTGGTGTGGAAGACCCAGCGGGGATGCAGGCTGCGCACGCTGGTGGTGTCGGGCGCCTGCGGGCAGGTGCTGGCGAAGGTGCGCTGCGGCGTGTGGCCGAACATCGGCCAGTCGCAGCTCCGCGCCGCCGGGTCCGGCGGCTGCGCATGCGCGGCGAGGGGCACGAGGAGGACCGCCGCGGCTGCGGCAAGGGGGGCCAGTCGTCGGAGCATGGACGGTCCTCTGAGGAATGCGTGGGCTCGCCTCTCAGAGCGACGGACGAAGGGGGTGCGAGCTTGCGCGCCGCGACGGGAGCGTGCTCAGCGCTGCTGCGGCTGGGGCTGCTCGGCACGCCGCCCGACCATGTCGGTGGGGCGCATCGCCTCCTGGTCGCCGGGGACCACGCAGGGCGCGGGCTGGCGCGACTGCTCGAACTCGGCGTTGACGGCACCGCCGAGCATGAGGATCTGGGCGAGCAGGTAGACGTAGGTGAGCAGCAGGAAGAAGAGGGCGAAGGTGGCGCCGTAGCTGGCGAAACCGCCGCTCACCTGGAAGTAGAGCGGGAACAGCAGCGAGAGCGCTTCGAGCATGACGCCGGCCGCGACGGCGCCGGGCAGGACGTGGCGGAAGCGCTGCTTGCGATGCGGCACCACGTAGTAGATGGCCAGGAAGAGCACCGAGCCGACCAGCGCGCCGGCGGCGATCTGCAGCAGCAGCGCGGCGGGTCCGCTGGTGAGCGCGTGCGGCACCACCGGCAGCGACTCCAGCGCGGGCAGCAGGCTGCTGCTCGCCACCAGCGGCACGGCGAGCACGGTGAAGAGCAGGATCATGCCGAAGCCCATCAGCTTCTGGCGGACGAAGCCGCGCGGCCTGCAGGGGTAGAGCGCACTCAGTCCCTGCTCGATGGCGCTGAACAGCGCCGAGCCGCTCCACATCAGGCCGACGAAGCCGACCACCGCGAAGATGCCGCTCTTCTCCTTGAAGGTGGTGAGCGCGGTGGTGATCTGGTCGGCGACGTCCTTGGGAAAGGCGTGGGCCACCTGCTGCTCCAGCCCCTGCGACAGGCTGGGGCTCTGCAGCACCAGGCCGATGACCGTGGCGGTGACCAGCACGATGGGGAAGAGGGCGAAGAGCAGGTTCCAGGCGATGATCACCGCCCAATTGGGGCCCTGGGCCTGGATGTAGCGCTTGACGGCGCGGACCAGGAACAGGCGTTGGATGCGGTCGCCCAGCTTGCTCATCGTGGCGACACTACAAGGAGCGCACCGGCGCGGCAAACGCTCTCAGCGTGCAGCGTCCGCCTCGGCGGCACCGGGCGCGGGGTTGAGGCGGGCGAGCTGGCGCGACATGGCCACCAGGCGGCCACTCTCGTCCCAGACCTCGCCGTCCTCCTCGAGGTAGCCGTCGACCAGCAGCCGGGTGCGGAACCAGCAGCGCATCCAGCCCGGCTGCGGACGGGCGCGGACGTGCACGGTCAGCTCCAGGGTGGGCACCCAGCCGCCCGCCATGGCGTCGAAGATGGCCGGCGGCAGGGAGTCGACGATGAGCGGCAGCGTGTGGGTGTCCACGGGTCGCCCGTCGGCGAAGCGGACCCAGCCGCCGATCTCCGCGCGGCCGGTGCGCTCGCCGTGCAGCAGCCAGCCCGCCGTGCCCGGCGCCACGCGCCACTCGATACGGTCACGGATGGCAGCAACCAGGCGGTTGGGCATGGGCTCCGAGGGGCCTGCGTCGGGGCACTCGTCCGGCGGCGGCATCTCCGGCGGTGTGGCCTCGACGTGCGTCGGTCCGCTCGACGCCGTGTGGTCGCCGTAGTTGGCGATGACGCGGACGCGCTCGCGGCCGTCCTGCAGCATGCGGGCCATGGCCGTGGAGTGGGCGCGGCCGCTGCGGATGCGCTCCACCTCGACGTCGACGGGCGCGTGCTGCAGCGGGCTCAGGTAGTGCGCGGTGACGGTGAAGGGATCGGGGTGGGGCAGCTCCTCACGGATCGCCGCCAGGGCGATGAGCAGCACGTAGCCGCCGTTGGGATAGGGGCCGATGCTCCAGCGGTCGCTGACCGTGCCGCGCCAGCGGCCGGGGGCGACGCGTGTCACCTGAGTGTCGGCGTCGAGCTCGTGGAGCGGGTGGTCGGTGTGCTGCGGGCTGTGGGTCACGAGTGGGCGAGCATATCGCCCGCCCGGTCAGGGTCGCCTCAGTCCCAGGTGTCCCACGGCGCGCGGGGGACGCCGTAGCGCGTGCGCCGTTCACGCGACAGTGGCGGTCGTCGCTCCAGCCGCTCCCAGCCCTCCTCCTCCACCGGCGGCGGGCTGTACCGAGGCGCTCCCGCCGGAGCCGGTGAGCGCGCCCAGAGAAGCGGGACCAGGATCAGCCACTGGGTCGAGAGGGCGATCTGCCCCGGGGCAAAGGCCATGCCGCAGGCGAGTGCCGAGAGGGCGATCCCCCACGGTCTGGCGTCGGGATGGCGGCGCTCCAGCCCGATGGCCACCACGACATAGGCCGCGCCCCACAGGACGGAGAGGAACGCCAGCGCCCCCTTGCCCGCTGTGCTGCCGTACGCGACCGCGAACACCAGCGCCAGCGCGACATGCAACCACACGGCCGCGATGGCGATGCCCATCGCTGCCCCCAGCCGCTCTCTGTGCTCCACCGCCAGACCTCCCTCGGGCCGCCACTCCTACAGGACATGACGTACCGGCAGGCCCGTCCCTTCGCTCAGTGACGGAAGTGGCGTTCGCCGGCGGCGACCATGGCGATGCCGGCGCGATCGGCCGCGGCGGTGACCTCGTCGTCCTTCTTCGAGCCGCCGGGCTGGATGACCGCGCGCACGCCGGCGGCGGCGAGCGTCTCCAGGCCGTCCGGCATGGGGAAGAAGGCGTCCGACGCGGCCACGGCGCCGCTCACCCGCTCGCCCGCGCGGCGCACGGCGATCTCCGCCGCCTCGACGCGCGACATCTGCCCGGCGCCGACGCCCACCGCCATGCCGTCGTGCGCGATGACGACGGCGTTGGACTTGACGTGGCGGCAGACGCGCCAGGCGAGCAGCAGGTCGCGCCACTCCTCGTCGCTGGGCTGGCGCTGCGTCATCACGCGCATCGAGTTGCGGTCGAGGTTGACACGATCGAGGGTCTGCACCAGCAGTCCCCCGTCGATGCTGCGCACGTCGAGGGCGGCGGCGCAGGAGGGCTTCTCCACCGCCAGCAGGCGCAGGCGCTCCTTGCGGGCCAGCACCGCGTGCGCCTCCGCGTCGATGCGCGGTGCCACCACCGCTTCGAGGAAGGTCTTGGAGACCTCCTCGGCGGTGGCCTCGTCGAGCGGGCGGTTGAGGGCGACGATGCCGCCGAAGGCGCTGCGCGGATCGCACTCGTAGGCGCGGCGGTAGGCGTCGAGCAGGGTGGCGCCCACGGCGAAGCCGCAGGGGTTGGTGTGCTTGATGATCGCGGCGGCGGGCTGGTCGAAGTCGAGCACCAGGCGGCGGGCGGCGTCGACGTCGAGCCAGTTGGTGAAGGACAGCGCGGGGCCCTGCAGTTGGGTGGCGTGGGCCAGTCCGCCGGGCGCGCCCGGGATGGCGTAGACCGCGCCGCGCTGGTGCGGGTTCTCGCCGTAGCGCAGCTCCTGCAGGCGCGGGCCGCCGATGGTGAACTCCGCGGGCAGGGTGCCGGCCTCGCCCTCCTCGCCCTGCAGGTAGGCGGCCACCGCGGTGTCATAGGCGGCCACGTGGCTGAAGGCCTCGGCGGCCAGGCGCCGCCGCGTGGCCTCCGAGATGCTGCCATGGTTGGCAAGATCGTCGAGCACGGCGGCGTACTGGTACGGCGCGGTGACCACGGCCACGCTGCCGGCGTTCTTGGCGGCGGCGCGGATCATGGTGGGGCCGCCGATGTCGATGTTCTCGATCACCTCGTCGCGCTCGGCGCCGCGCGCCACCGTCTCGCGGAAGGGGTAGAGCGAGACGGCCACGATGTCGATGGGCGCGAAGCCGTGCTGCTCGAGCTGGGCCAGGTGGTCGGGCAGGTCGCGCCGGGCCAGGATGCCGGCGTGGATGGCGGGGTGCAGGGTCTTGACCCGGCCGTCGAGCATCTCGGGCAGGCCGGTCACCTCGCTGACGGCGCGCGCCGCGATGCCCTCGGCGGCCAGGGCGCGCCGGGTGCCGTCGGTGGCGACCAGCTCGACGCCGAGCTGCGCCAGAGCGCGGGCGAACTCGGCGAGGCCGGTCTTGTCGCTGACTCCGAGCAGGGCGCGCAGGGCCATTCGGGTCACCTCCGGACGTGCGTGGACGGTCGTCAGGGTGCCCAGGCGGACGGCGTGCGGTTCGAAGGTCGCTCCCCGGTGGTCGGTTCCACCTCCTCCGCCAGTCGCGACGGCGTGCAGTGTACCGGCTACCCCGCCCAGCCGTGCCCCGCGTAGGTGACCAGCTGCAGCACCATGACGGCGGCCGAGCAGCCCAGGATGCCGATGCGGTAGCGCGGACGCCTGTGGAGCGCGGCGCCGAGCACCACGAAGATGGGTGCGACGGCCAGCGCGTAGCGGCTCACCGAGTCGGGACCGGACATGCAGAGGAAGGTGGCGGCGATGAGCGCCACCAGGCCCACCTCGGCGGTGTGTTTGCGGCGGCGCAGCAGCATGTACGCCGCCAGCGCGGCCAGGCCGAGGATGGTGACGTCGTCCATGAAGAAGGCGCGCAGCTGGGCCAGGCCGCCGAGCTGGGCCAGGTCGACCAGCTCGCGCTTGGCGTTGGCGGCGAGCTGCCACGGGGTGGCCAGGCGGTGGCCCCAGGCGCGGCCCTCGGCGGCGAGGAAGAAGAGCGGGTCGCCAAAGCGTGAGCGCATGAAGAGCAGCACCCCGGCCAGGGCGACGCCCCCGGGCGCGGCGATGGCCGCCACCGCGCCCAGGCGCGGGCGCTCGCCGCGGCGGCGCTGCCGGACCAGGTGGTCGACCACCAGGGCGACGATCAGCAGGCCGAGCACGTACTTGCTGAGCATGGCCAGCGCGGCCAGCACCCCCGCCCAGAGCCAGCGCTCGCGGCGGGCGGCCAGCAGGGTGAGGGCCACCAGGGCCAGGCTCATCGACTCGCTGTAGGGCGCCGCCAGGAAGAGTGCGGTGGGCCAGGCGAGCAGGAGCAGGGCGCCGGTGCGGGCGGCGCCGTGGCCGTCGTCCTGCTCGATGAGCCGGTAGACGGCGGCGACGGCGACCAGCAGGCAGAGGGTGCTGACTACGAAGCCGGCGGCCAGCGGGCCGATGTGCAGCAGCCACATGGCGCCGCGCATTGCCATGGGGTAGGCGGGGGCGAAGGCGCCGTCGGAGTAGGGACCGTGGCTGATGACGCCGTAGCCGTTCTGGGCGATGCTCGCCCACCAGGTGGCGTCGAACTGCCACCAGGGCTGGAGCAGCGCGTCGACCGGGTGGTGGAGTAGCAGGCCCCAGGTGGCGCCGTGATAGGCGACCGCGGTGGCCAGCAGCAGCGTCACCACGCGGAAGACGGCCACGGTGAGCAGCGCGGTGAGGATGGCCGGGCGCCAGGCCGCCCAGGCGGCGGCGAGCCGTGCCCGGGCGCGTTCGGCCGGCTGACCGAGAGCGAAGCCCCCCACCCTGTCGAGCGCGCGGTGCGCCGCGCTGATGACCAACTGCCGTCCTTTGCCGCTTGTCTGTCGTGGTGACGCGAGCCTGGATCGTGCCACGGGGCGGGCGCCGCCGCCCTCCGGCGTCACGGACCTGTGGCTTGGCCTTTCAGCGCGCCGAGTTGGCGCTCGTCGCGGGCGCGGGCAGCACGCGGACGCGGCGGCCCTCGCGCCGCAGGCGGCCGCTGCACCAGAGCGCCACCGCCTCGGGGAGCAGCCGCCACTCCTGCTCGTGGATGCGCATGCGCAGCGACTCGGGGTCGTCGTCCTCGAGCACGGGCACGGCGGCCTGGAGCACCACGGGACCGCCGTCGGCCTCGCCGGGCTCGAGCAACTGCACGGTGCAGCCGGAGACCTTGGCGCCGAAGGCCAGCGCGTCCTCGACGGCGTGCATGCCGCCGGCGAAGGCGGGCAGCAGCGAGGGGTGGACGTTGAGGATGGCGTCGGGGAAGGCGTCGAGCACCGGCTCGGTGAGGACGCGGTCGTAGCCGGCGCAGACCACCAGCTTCACGCCGGCTGCGCGCAGGGCGTCGCGGATGGCCGCGTCGCGCTTGACGATGTCACCGCCGAAGTCGCCCACCGGCAGGGCTGTGGCCTCCACGCCGTGTTCGCGCGCGATGTCGAGCGCACCCGCGCTGCGCCGGTTGCTGATGACCACCGCGATGCGGGCGGGGTAGTCCGGCGCCTCCGCCGCGTCGAGCAGGGCGCGCAGGTTGGTGCCCGTTCCCGAGACCAGCACGCCGACGGGGACTCGCGCGGAGCTCAGCGCAGCACCACCCGCTCGGGCCCGGTCTGCTCGACGACGCGGCCGATGCGGTGCACCGGCAGGCCGGCGACCATGTCGACGCGCGCGGCGTGCTCCTGCGGCACCACCACCACCATGCCAACGCCCATGTTGAAGGTGCGCCACATCTCGTCCGGGCTGATGCCGCCGGCGCGCTGCAGGGCGCTGAAGACCTGCGGCTCCGGCCACGAGCCGCGCTCGATCTCCACGCCGAGCTCGGCGGGCAGCGCACGCGGCGTGTTCTCCTTCAGCCCGCCGCCGGTGACGTGCGCCAGCGCGCGCACGTCGACCGACTCGCGCAGCGCCTTGACCGCCGCCAGGTAGGAGCGGTGCGGCTCGAGCAGCAGGTCGGCGAGCGGCGCGTCGGTGCCGGGCAGGGGCGCGTCGTAGTCGAGCTCGTGCTCGGTGACGATGTGCCGCACCAGCGAATACCCGTTGGTGTGCAGGCCGTTGCTGGGCAGCCCGAGGACCGCGTCGCCGGCGCGCACCCGGCTGCCGTCGATGATCCCCTCGCGCTCGACCACGCCGACGATGAAGCCGGCCAGGTCGTAGTCGCCGAGCGCGTAGAGCCCGGGCATCTCCGCCGTCTCACCGCCGACCAGCGCGCAGCCGGCCTCGCGGCAGGCGTGGGCCATGCCCTCGACGATCTCGGCGAGCTGCTCGGGCTTGAGCTTGCCGCTGGCGTAGTAGTCGAGGAAGAAGAGCGGCTCGGCGCCGCAGCAGAGGATGTCGTTGACGCAGTGGTTGACCAGGTCGACGCCGACGCCGCGGTGCCTGCCGGCGGCGATGGCCACCTTGATCTTGGTGCCCACGCCGTCGGCGCTGCTGACCAGCACCGGCTGCCGGTACTTCGCGGCGTCGAAGGCGAACAGGCCGCTGAAGGCCCCGATGCCGCCGAGCACGCCGGCGGTGTGCGTCGATGCCACCGATCGCTTGATCAGGGCAACGGCGCGGTTGCCCTCGTCGATGTCGACGCCGGCGTCGGCGTAGCGGAGGTCGCCCACAGCGGGCGGTAGTGTACCGGGCGCCGCCCCCGCGCAGACCGTGGTGGGCTATACCAGCTGCAGCAGGAACTTGGAGAGGCGGACCAGCTCCTGGGAGACGGGGTGGTCGGGGGCGTCGACCACGGCGGGGCGGCCGGTGGTGCTGGCGCGGTGGAAGACGGGGAGGGAGTGGGGGATGTCGATGGGGATGCGGCGGCGCAGGAAGCCCTCGACGCGCTCGCGGGTGAGGTCGGGGGATTCCACGGTCTCGTTGAGGACGAGGAGCTGGCGCTCCTCGGGAATCTCCAGGTCGCGCAGGATGTCGAAGAGCGTCAGGGTGCGGCGCAGCGCGGTGACCTCGGGGGTGATGACGATGAGGATGCGGTCGGCCAGCCCCAGCGCGGTCAGCGCGGGGTCGGAGAACCCGGGCGGCACGTCGACGATGAGCATGTCGTGCACCGACCGCAGCGTGGTGAGCAGGGCGTGGACACCGTGCTCACCGACCCGCAGCGCGTCGACGGGGCGGCGCGGCGCGCCCAGGACGCGCAGCCCGGAGGCGTGGCGGGCGAAGTAGTCCTCGGGCGCGACGTGGGCGCCGTCGGCCTCGATGGCGTGGATCAGCTCGTCGACGCCGGCCCGGGGCGGCACGTCGACGAGCATGGGCAGGTCGCCGTATTCGAGGTCGAGGTCGATGGCCACCGTGCTGAGCGCGCCCGGCTGGGCCACGGCCAGGGCCAGGTTGGCGGCGATGCTGCTCACCCCGCTGCCGCCCTTGGCGCTGGTGACCACGGCGATCTGCCCGCCGCTGTGGCGCGGACGGTCGGGGCGGCCGCCCTCGGCGACGCGCGCCGTCACCGTCTGGATGCGCGCCTCGACGAGGTCGAGGTCGAGGGGCTTGGGCAGCACCTCGTCGGCGAAGTCCATGCCGCCGCCCAGACCGCTGCCGTTGCTCTTGGCGCTGAAGAGCAGGACGGGGATGTGCCGCGTCCCGGGGTTGCGCCGGATGGTGCGCAGCAGCTCGACGCCATTCATCTCGGGCATGAAGACATCGGTGAGGATGGCGTCGGGCTCCTCCTGGCGCAGGAAGTGCCAGGCCTCGATGCCGTCGCGCGCCATCCGCACCTGGTGACCACGGGCCTCGAAGAAGCGCTTCATCTGCTTGCGCAGGGACGCGTCGTCGTCGGCGATGATCAGGCGCATCGCCCTGGAAGGTACCACCGCCGGCCGGAGCCGCCGAAGACCGGGTTGTGACGGGTCGAAAAAAGGAGGCCGGCCGCGCTGTGCGACCGGCCTCCTGGGTGCCGGGTTGGTCCGGTTGCTACCGGGCTATGGAGCGGTCACCGCGCTGATGCGCGTGTCCCAGTTGCCCAGCGCCGTGCGGGTGCTGCCGCAGCGCAGGTTGGTCTTGAGCCAGTCCGCGTAGGAGCAGCTCTGGCCGATGAACTCGGAGGCCATCCAGACGGTGTTGCCCATGGCCACCGCGGCGCCGTAGTCACCCCAGCGGGGACGGGCCACACCGAAGACGACCGGACCGAAGAACTTGTATTCGCTGAAGCCGTCCTGCGGACCCTGCCCGGCGGCGGCCACGTGGATGTCGCCGATGCCGCTGTTGGTGACCGTCGCGTAGCCCGCGCTCGGGTAGAAGTCCGAGCCCACCACGGTGAAGGCCATGATGCCCGTGCCGCCGCTGGTCACGCCGATCGCCGGGTAGATGACGTTGTCATTGCCCAGGGCCAGGTAGCCCGAGCCGGCCAGGGTCGAGGTCACCGACCCGGTCGCCGTCGAGGGCATGGCGTTGAACCACTCGACGCCGGCCTGCTTCGCCGAGCTGACCATCAGCGCGGTGTCGAGAGCACCCCAGAGGTGCCCGTTGACCCACGTCGCGCTGAGGATGCGGGTGTCACTGCTGTCCAGGTTGCCCTCCTGCTCGGAGAAGGGATCCTTGATGCCCTCGCCGAGGACGTTGAGGATGCAGTTGTTGTTGTTGAGGCAGTCGCGCAGCGGCGTCGGGCCGGACTTCTGGTTGGCCGACGGCGGCGTCGCGTACGTGCCGACGTTCATCTCGGTGCTGCTCAGGTTCAACGCGGGCGTTCCGCTGAGCGACGACGTGTTGGTCAGCGCCCAGACCAAGAGCTGCGTCGAGGGATGCGCGGTCGACTTGCCGTCACCGGTGTCGTGCGCCTCGGCTCCGGCGTTGGAGCTCATGAAGTACTCGGTGCCGCCCGCGCTCGGGTCGCCGCCGCCACCCGGCGTCTGCGTCGGCCACAGCGTGAAGCCGTTGAGCGCGAAGCCGAAGCTGTCCATGCCGTGGGTGTCGAACTGGGTCATGGTGAGCGTCGGCGACAGCGCGGCGAGCTGCGCCTTGCTGAACGCGTAGACCTGCGCGCCGTGGAACTCCGGACCGAAGAACGAGTACTCGTTGGTGGTCAGGTAGACGCCGTTGGCGTCGGAGCCGATGTGGGGGAAGTCGCCGAAGCATGCCGTCGGGTTGGTGGCAAATGGCGGCACGCTGTACGGGGTTCCCGCGGAGCAATGGTGGTTCGGAGTGCCGTCGGTGCCGTCGTCCTGAACCGGGATGCGGTACACGGTCCAGGCGCCGAGGGGATCCTGGGTGTTGCTGACGGCCAGGTCCAGGTGGTTGGTGCCGGTGAAGTGGTCCAGCCCGTCGTCGCTGAGGTGCGGGACGGTGTCGAGCGTCAGCACGTCGACGAACCAGTGTCCGGTGGCGGCGTCGAACATGCAGCTCGGGTCGGTCACGAAGGGACCGAACACGATCTTGCTCGGATCCGCGTTGCGGATGATCGACGGCCCGTAGCCGAAGAAGTGGTTCAGCGAGTTGGGCTTGGTGAGCAGCGGGGTGCCGGAGGTCGTGTAGACCTGCTCGACGTCGTTGAGGGTCTCCATGACGCGGGTGTTGCCGTTGCCGTCAGTGCCCACGCAGAGGCCCTGGTCGGGCGGCTCGAGGCTGAAGGCGTTGCCGCCGTCGCTGGAGCCGAAGCGCTGCTGGAAGTGGTTGAGGCCGCTGAAGCTGGCCACCAGGCCCGGTGTGCTGCCGGTCACCGGCTTGGGCTGCGCGACCGCTCCGACGGGGGTCGCGTCGCCCGGAGCGGTGTCGCTACGGTCGGAGACCACGCCGCCGTCGTCGCCGCTGCTGACCGGCGCGATCTCCGGCTGCTGGACGGCGTCCGTCGCCGAGCCGCTGGTGGCGCTCGACCCGCTGGTCGTCCCCGAGGAATGGATGGTCCGGGTGAGCCCGTGGACACCCGAGGCGGCCACGGACACCGGCCCGGTGCTCAAGGCCGCCGCCACGATGGGCACTGCCGCCAGCCCGGCGGTCAACAGGCGCGTGCGCGCCACGAATCGACGTTCACTCATTGCTGCCCCTGCTTCTCCCGTGGAATTGACCCTGACGATCATCGACGGCCCTGGTTCCCCGTGCCAGGGCGGAGCATGACAGTAACTCCCGGGGATCGCCGTGTCTACCGCGAGCACGAGAAGGGGAGGCCACGACGCGCGGGCCGCGAGGTGAGGCCTATCGACTCAGCTCCTGCAGGGCGCGGCCGTCCACCCATGCCGCCCACTCGTTCGAACACAGGATGTGCGCCCAATCCCCGGAGCGCTCGGTGACCTGCAGGTCGAGCCTCGGGTCGAGCCGATCCACCGGTGGCCGTGACGGGTCGGGCGCGTCCCAGGCATCCAAATCCACCCGTGGGCACGATGTGCGTCGCCAGGTACGCGACGGTCGGGACCGCCGCACCCGCACCACGCGGGCCAGCGAGGGCAAGGCGATGCCGGCGACCAGGCCGGTCACCAGGGCACGCACCAGGATGGCGGTGGTCGGGAAGCGCCTGCCGTACCCCTGCAGCAGCACCACCACCCCGGCCGCCCCGACCAGCCCGCCGGCGATGCCCAGCAACAACGGCTTGCCGAAGACCGCGTTGGCCGCGTCGATGCTGCTCCGCTCCGCAGGAGTGGCATAGATCCACATCACCGCGTCGACCGGGTCCTTCTGATCGCCGGCGGTAACGGCGCTGCCGACGACCACACCGCCCAGGCCGATCACCGCCGCCGCCAGCGCCGCTCCGCCGACCGGTGTGCCCAGGGGACTGCCGGCGACGTCGACCAGCGCCGCAGCGGCCCGAAGATAAGGAAGCCGCCACCCGCGGCCGCCGCGGCAACCAGAAGCCTGGCCGCAACTCCGCGTGCGGCGGACAGACGGTCCACGAGAGGCCTCCTTCCGGTTCCGCTCTTACACATGCGCGCCGGAAAACGGTCCACCGCATCGCGTCAAGGACAACCCTGTCCCTGACAGGGGAATCCGCCGGGCTCAGCTCTCCAGGGCCAGCTTGTCTATCCTCGGCAGCTGAGCGCTGTGCGCTCAATTCAGCTGCCGCGTCAGGGCGGCACGGACCGTCCGATGGCCCGGCAGCCCCGGTCAGCGGTAGCATGGCAACGTGGCCGTCCACCCAGATCCCGACCCGATCGACCGTGAGATCGAGCGGGTGCTTGCAGAGAATCCCGGGCTCCTCGACAGGCTGCGCGAGTGGGACCGTCGCTTCAAGGCCGGCGAGGTTTCGGCCGACGAGTTCGTAACCACCGAGGATGTGCGCAAGCGGCTGGGGCTGGAGTCCGTCCCCCGTCGCCGGGACGTGGATACCAAGTCGACCTGCCTCCTGAGGTGAGACTCATCTGGAGCACTCGGGCCCTGCAGGACCTCCGAAGCGCCGCTGAGTGGTCGCTAGCCTAGGCCGCTGCCGTGGTCAACGCCATGGAGTGGATGGCTGAGGCAGGCTTCTCTCTCGGGCGCGATGTTTCCGACAAGGCCGCCCGCTACTGGCCAGTCCCGCCACTCGGCGTGTTCTATCGCGTAGAGGGAGACTGCCTCTACGTCCTGGAGGTCATCGACGTTCGCCGGCGAGGGAAACCCTGGTGATATGCGTCAGTCCCGAATCGAACGGCGTTCGGTCTGAACCGGCCTCGCAGCCAGCCTTTTCTGACACTGGGTGGCGGCCGCCCGTCACGCGGAGTGCTGTTGTTTGACTGGCGTTGGCCGGTGCTGCAGCGGAACGTGCGCCAGCGCCTACGACTCCAGGGCGAGCTTGTCCATCTCCAACTGCTGGGGCACCTGGAGCGGGTAGGCGCCGTCGAAGCAGGCGAAGCAGAAGCCTTCGCCGCTCTGCTGGTTGACGGCGCGCTTGAGGCCGTCGATGCTCAGGTAGCGCAGCGAGTCGGCGCCGACCAGGGCGGCGATCTCGGGCTCGCTGTGGTGGGCGGCGATCAGCTCGCCGCGCGAGGCGATGTCGATGCCCATGAAGCAGGGCCAGACGATCGGCGGGCTCGCCACGCGCACGTGGACCTCCGCGGCGCCGGCGCGGCGCAGCTCCTGGACGATGCGGCGCGACGTGGTGCCGCGCACGATGGAGTCGTCGACGAGCACCACGCGCTTGCCCGCGAGCACGTGGCGCATGGGGTTGAACTTGAGGCGGATGCCCGCCTCGCGCAGGCGCTGGTTGGGCTGGATGAAGGTGCGGGTGATGTAGCGCGACTTGATCATCCCTTCGACGTAGGGGATGTCCGAGGCCTCGGCGTAGCCGACCGCGGCGGGGGTGCCGCTGTCGGGCAGGGAGATGACGATGTCGGCCTGGGTCGGCGCCTCGCCGGCCAGCTCGCGGCCCATGTTGACGCGGGACTCGTAGAGAGAGCGGCCCATCATCACGCTGTCGGGCCGGGCGAAGTAGATGAACTCGAAGGAGCACATCGCGTGGTGCGGCACCGGCTTGTTGATGGTCTCGCTGCGCACGCCGCCGGCGTCCACGACGATGATCTCGCCCGCCTCGATCTCGCGCACGAACTGGGCGCCGACGACGTCGAGGGCGCAGGTCTCGCTGGCGATGATGTAGCCGTTGCCGCCGGGGGCGTCGAGGTCACCGAGGCGCCCCAGGCAGAGCGGGCGGATGCCCAGCGGGTCGCGGGCGGCCACCAGCTGGTTGCGCGTCGAGAGGAGCAAGCAGTAGGCGCCCTCCAGCCGCGGCAGGGCGCGGCGGAGCACGATCTCGGCGCTGTCGCCGGGAGTTCTGGACAGGAGTGCCCCGATCACCTCGGTGTCGGAGGTGGTGGTGAACTCCATGCCCTGCTCGATCATCTCGTGACGCAGCTCGGCCGTGTTGGTCAGGTTGCCGTTGTGCCCGTAGGCCACCGGGCCGATCTGGCCGTGCTGGAAGAGCATCGGCTGCGCATTGGCCACCTTGGTGCTGCCCGTGGTGCTGTAGCGCGTGTGCCCCACCGAGATGTGGCCGGGCATGTCGAAAAGGGCCTCGGTGTCGAAGACCTGCGAGACCAGGCCCATCTCCTTGTGCACCCGGATGGTGACGCCGTCGCTGACCGCGATGCCCGCCGACTCCTGGCCGCGGTGCTGCAGCGCGTAGAGGCCGAAGTAGGTGAGGTTGGCGACGTCCTCGCCGGGGCCGTAGACCCCGAAGATGCCGCACTCCTCGTGCATCCTGTCGAGGGGCAGGTCGTCGCCGGTGACGTCGATGAGCTCGTCAGGCAAGAGCGTCCTCGTAGGCCGCGCGCGCCTCGTCCAGCGGCACGTCGAGCACCCCCTCGACCGCGATGTGTCCACCGCCGACCATCCCGATCTCCCGGTACGGGACCTCGCGCTGGTCCAGCAGCGCTCGGAGTTGCACCCCGGACTCCTTCTCCACACTGACCACGAAGCGGGACTGGGTCTCCCCGAAGAGTATACCGGCGGTCCGCGACGGCGACCGATCCGGCGGGGTTTCCGCCGCCTCGGCAAGGGTGATCCGAGCTCCGATGCCGCCCAGCAGGCAGGACTCGGCGAGGGCCACGGCCAGGCCGCCCTCGGCGCAGTCGTGGGCCGAGCGGAGCAGGCCCCGCGCCGCCGCCTCGCGGACGGCGTCTTGGACGCGGCGCTCGAGCGCGAGGTCGAGGGCGGGCGGGGGGCCTTCGGCGGTGCCGTGGGCGAGGCGCTGGTACTCGCTGCCGCCCAGCTCGGCGGCCGCCTGGGGGCCGAGCAGCAGGACCGCGTCGCCATCCGCCTTGAAGCCCGCGGTGAGCCGCCGTTCGACGTCCTCGATGCGTCCGACCATGCCGATCACCGGGGTGGGATCGATGCTCACCCCGGTGGTGTCGTTGTAGAGGCTGACGTTGCCGCTCACCACCGGGGTGCCCAGCGCCTCGCAGGCGGCGGCGAGGCCGTCGATCGCCTCGCTGAGCTGCCAGAACACCTCGGGCTTCTCGGGGTTGCCGAAGTTGAGGCAGTTGGTCACCGCCAGCGGCTCGGCGCCGCCGGCTACCACGTTGCGCGCCGCCTCGGCGACGGCGATCTCGGCGCCGCGGCGGGGGTCGAGACGGCCGTAGCGCGCGTTGCCGTCAGTCGTGACCGCAACCGCCAGCCTCGTGCCCTTGACGCGCAGCAGCGCGGCGTCGCCGCCGGGCGGGATCACCGTGTCGTCGCCGACCTGGTGGTCGTAGCGGCGGAAGACGGGGCGGCGGCTGCCGATGTTGGCGCTGCCGAGCAGGCGCAGCAGCGCGGTGTCCATATCCCAGGGCGGCTGCTCTGCGAGCGGGTCGCGGGCGAGCAGCGCGTCGAGGTTCGACGGGCGCTGCGCCTCGGGATGCCGCATCGGCACCTCGTCGATGAGCATCTCCAGGGGCAGGTCGCAGACCACCGCGTCGCCGTCGCGCACCACCATGCGCTCGGTGTCGGTGATGCTGCCGATCACCTCGGAGTGCAGGTCCCACCTGGCGAAGGCCGCGGCGATCTCGGCCTCGTGGCCGCGCTCCACCACCAGCAGCATGCGCTCCTGCGACTCGCTGAGCATCACCTCGTAGGGCGTCATGCCGCTCTCCCGGCGCGGCGCTCTGGACACGTCGAGGTCGATACCGCAGCCTCCGCGCCAGGCCAGCTCCGCGGTGCTGCTGGTCAGGCCCGCGGCGCCGAGGTCCTGCATGGCCACGATGCGCGGATCGCCGGCCAGCTCCAGGCAGGCCTCCATGAGGCACTTCTCCAGGAAGGGATTGCCCACCTGCACCGCCGGACGGCGCTCCTCGCTCTGCTCGTCGAGCTCGACGCTGGCGAAGGTGGCGCCGTGGATGCCGTCGCGCCCGGTGTCGGCGCCGACCAGCAGCACCGGGTTGCCCGGCCCCGCGGCCACCGCGCGGGTGAGCGCCTCGTGGCGGATGACGCCCAGGCACATGGCGTTGACCAGGCAGTTGTGCCGGTAGGACTCGTCGAAGTAGACCTCGCCGCCCACGGTGGGCACGCCGATGCAGTTGCCGTATCCGCCGATCCCGGCCACAACTCCGTCGAAGAGGTAGCGCTGGCGCGGCTCGTGCAGCGGGCCGAAGCGCAACGAGTCGAGCAGCGCCACCGGGCGCGCGCCCATGGTGAAGACGTCGCGCAGGATGCCGCCGACGCCGGTGGCCGCGCCCTGGTAGGGCTCGATGGCGCTGGGATGGTTGTGCGACTCGATCTTGAACACCGCGGCCAGTCCCTCGCCGATGTCGACGGCGCCGGCGTTCTCCCCGGGTCCCTGCAGCACGCGCGGACCGGTGGTGGGCAGTCGCTTCAGCAGTGGCTTGGAGGTCTTGTAGCCGCAGTGCTCCGACCAGAGTGCGCCGATGATGCCCAGCTCGACCTCGTTGGGATGGCGGCCCAGGATGCGCACCGCCCCGCGGTACTCGTCGCCGGTGAGCGCCACCTCCTGCAGGGTGCGCTCGGAGGGCAGCGTGTCCAGCGTGGTCTCGGTCATGCGAACGAGGCCGTGCGCGCCAGCGAGGCGGCGACGCTGCGCACCAGCTCCATGCCGTCGGCGCTGCCCAGCAGGGGTTCGCAGGCGCGCTCAGGATGGGGCATCATGCCCAGCACGTTGCGCTGCTCGTTGACGATGCCGGCGATGTCGCGCAGCGAGCCGTTGGGCGATGCCGCGCCGACGGGCGATCCGTCAGGCGCCACATAGCGAAAGGCGACGCGCCGCTGCGCTTCGAGCAGGTCGAGCGTGGCCTCGTCGGCGACGAAGCGGCCCTCACCGTGCGACACGGGGATCTCCAGCACGCGCCCGGCCGCGAGCGACGAGGTGTACGGCGTATCGGTGGTCTCGATGCGCAGCCAGGCGGGCTCGCAGCGGAACTGCAGCGAGGCGTTGCGCACCAGCGCGCCGGGCAGCAGGTGCGCCTCGCACAGGATCTGGAACCCGTTGCAGATGCCCCAGACCAGCCCGCCGCGCGCAGCGAACTCGGCAACCGACTCCATGAGTGGCGCGAAGCGCGCCACCGCACCGGTGCGCAGGTAGTCGCCGTACGAGAAGCCGCCCGGCAGGATGACGCAGTCAACGCCGCGCAGGTCGCGGTCCTTGTGCCAGAGCATGACCGCCTCGTGCCCGTCCAGTGACACGGCGTGGGCGCAGTCGCGGTCGCTCCAGGTGCCGGGGAAGACCGCGATGCCGAAACGCATTCCGCTCAGCTCGTCGCCCCCGAAAGAGCGACCACGGACTCGATGTGGTAGTCCTCGATCACCGGGTTGCGCAGCAGCTTTTCGCACATCTGCACCACGTCATCGCGCGCCCCCTGCTCGGACTCGGCCTCGACCTCCAGCGCGATCACCTTGCCGACGCGCGCCGAGCGCACCTGCGCAAAACCGAGCTGCCGCAGGCCGTCACGGACCACCAGGCCCTGCGGGTCGTTGACCACCGGCTTGAGGGTGACGGCCACCTCGACGGCGAAGACGCTCATGCGATCTCGATGCCGCAGAGCCGCCGCGCGGCCTCGCGGTACTTGTCGCGCGTGCCCTGCACCACGTCGTCGGGCAGCTCGGGTCCGGGCGGCGTCTTGTCCCAGTCGAGCGTCTCCAGGTAGTCGCGCACGAACTGCTTGTCGAAGCTGGGCTGGTCGATGCCCTCGCGGTACGTCGACACCTCCCAGTAGCGCGAGGAGTCCGGCGTGAACACCTCGTCGATCAGGGTCAGCTCGCCGTCGACGAAGCCGAACTCGAACTTGGTGTCGACCAGGATGAGCCCGGCGCGGGCGCTCTCGGCGGCGGCGTATTCGAACAGCCGCAGCGAGGCGTCCTCCAGGCGCTGCGCCAGCTCGGTGCCGACGGTGTCGCGCAGCTGGGCGCGGGAGATGTTCTCGTCGTGGCCGACGTCGTTCTTGGCCGCGGGAGTGAAGCGCAGCTCGGGCAGCTTCGAGGAGTTCTGCAGGCCCGCGGGCAGCGACTCACCGGCCAGCGTCCCCGAGGATTTGTACTCCTTCCAGCCGCTGCCGGCCAGGTAGGCGCGCACCACGCACTCGATGTCGATGCGCTCGCCGCGGGCCACGCGCATGGAGCGCAGCCGCCACTCGTCCCAGGGCACTTCGGCGGGCAGCGTCTGCGGATCGTCGGGGCGGAGGTGGTTGGGCACGATGTGTGCGGTGCGGTCGAACCACCACCGCGACATCTGGGTGAGGATGGCGCCCTTGTCGGGGATGGGCGTGGGCAGCACCACGTCGAACGCGGAGATGCGATCGGTGGCGACCATCAGCAGGGTGCCGTCGCCGAGGTCGAAGGTGTCGCGGACCTTGCCGCGGCGGAAGACCTGCAGGTTGTCGGCGCGCGCGCTCACCAGTGTCGGCATGGCTCTAGAGGTTCCCTCCACCTAACCCGGCTTCCACTGCAACGTCGGGGCGCTCAACCGCGGGCGCCGCCCCATTGGGTTCGACGACCGGCAGCCCCAGGCGCCGGTAGGTGTCGTCGATGTGGTCGAGATAGAACGAGACCTCGAAGGCGGTGTCGAGCACCTGCGGTGGCAGCGCTTCGCGGATCTCCGCCGAGGCACGCACCAGGTCGCGGAAGCCGCCGCGTCCCTCGCGCGCCTCCAGCGCCAGCGCCTGCACGGTGCGATACGCCTTCTCCCGCGGCCAGCCCGCCTCCGCGATCAGGGCGCCGAGCACGCGCTGCGAGAACATCAGCCCGCCGCCGAAGTCCAGGTTGCGCTGCATGTTCTGGCCGCGCACCCGCAGCCCGCGCACCAGGCGGGTGCTGAGCTGCAGCATGTACGAGGACAGCGCGCAGGCGTCGGGCAGGATCACCCGCTCCGCGGAGGAGTGCGAGATGTCGCGCTCGTGCCAGAGGGCCACGTCGTCGAGCGCGGTCATGGCGTAGCCGCGCAGCACCCGGGCCATGCCGCAGATGCGCTCCGAGAGCACGGGATTGCGCTTGTGCGGCATCGCCGAGGAGCCCTTCTGCTTGACCGCGAACGGCTCCTCGACCTCGCCCGCCTCGGTGGTCTGCATCAGCCGGACGGCCGTGGCCAGCCGTTCCAGCACCGCGCCGAGGATGGCCAGCGCCGACACGAACGCGGCGTGCCGGTCGCGGGCCAGCACCTGTGTGGCCACCGGCGCCACCTCCAGCCCGAGCCCACGGCAGACGTGCTCCTCGACCAGCGGCGGGACGCTGGTGTGCGTCCCAACCGCGCCGCTGATCTGCCCCACGGCGACCTCACGGGCGGCGGCGGCGAGACGCGCGCGCGAGCGGCGCACCTCGTCGTAGTGGTTGGCCAGCTTCACCCCCAGGGTGAGCGGCTCGGCGTGCACGCCGTGGGTGCGGCCGGGCATGAGGGTCAAGCGATGCCTCACGGCTAGTTCGCTGAGTGCGGCTTCGAGGTCCGCCGCGTCCGCGTCGATGAGCGCGGCGGCGTCGCGGAGCTGGGTGGCCAGCGCGGTGTCGACGATGTCCGAGGAGGTGAGCCCGTAATGGAAGCGACGGCCTTCGGGCCCGAGCGTCTCCTGCACCTGGGAGACGAAGGCGGCCAGGTCGTGCCCCTGCTCGGCCTCCAGCTCGGCGATGCGCCCGGGGTCGAGCCGCGCGTCGCGGCGCATCGCCTCCGCATCCGAGGCGGGCACCACGCCGATCGCCGCCCAGCCCTCGACGGCGAGCAGCTCCACCTCCAGCCACCGCGCCAGCTTCGACTCCTCGCTGAAGACGGCAGCGATCTTCGGCGGCGTGTAGCGCGGGATCACGTGGGGCAATTCTACGGCCGTCGCCGGCCCAGGCGACCCGGTGGCCGGAAGGCCGCCACCTATACTGTCGAGCCGTCCCATCCCGCCACCGGCGAGCCACCCGCGCCGGCCGCCTGCGGCGGTGGCCTGGAGCGTCCGGGGGTTCACAGAGCAGCAGTGGTCTTCGTGCCCGATCGCGTAACCCCCCACCACCGCGCAGCGTTCCCCGGTCACGAACGCCCGAGTTCCTCACGATGACACTGCCACGGGCGTACGAAGACCAGCTTGTCGAGCGCGCCAAGGTCGACGCCGACGCCTTCGGGGAGCTCTACGACCACTACTTCGCCCAGATCTACCGGTTCGTCTACAGCCGTCTCCGTGACCAGGACGCGGCCGAGGACGTCACCTCCGAGGTGTTCTTCAAGGCACTGCGGGCGATTCACCGATACAAGCCGAGCGGCCATCCGTTCAGCGCCTGGCTCTATCAGATCAGCGTCAATGCCATCGCAGACCACTACCGCAGCAAGCGTCCCGAGCAGGACCTGGACGCCGCCGTCGGCGTCTCCGACAAGCAGGCCCCGCTCGACGAGCGCGTCGCCCAGCGCGACGAGGCCGCACGGATCTGGGCGGCCATCGACTCCCTCCCCCCTCAGCAGCGCACGGCCATGACCCTGAAGCTCGGTGAGGACATGAAGCTGGCCCAGATCGGCGTGATCATGGGCAAGAGCGAAGGGGCCATCAAGCTGCTCATCCACCGCGGCATGATCGGCGTCCGCCAGCGCCTGGGCGTGGAGCGTCCCGGCGTGGCCGACCCGGCCGCCTCTCCGGAGTCCGTCTGATGGGCTCCATGGCACCGCAGGGACCGCACGGCCCCATGGACCGCATGGGCCGCTGGGACGACCCCGAGCTCGCCGAGATCTTCGGCGACGAGCCCGACCTCTACGAGCTCTCCCGCACCGTGCGCGCCGCGCGTCCCGAGTCCCAGCTCGGCCCCCACTTCGAGCCCTACCTGCGCGCCAAGCTGATGGACGCCGCCGCCCGCGAGCTGCGGCCGCGGGGCATGTCGCGCTGGCTGCGGCCGCGGGCGGGCCTCTTCGCCACCGGCGGCACGGCGCTGGGCCTGGCCATGATCGCCGCCGTGGTGGTGACCACGGTCGTCTACCACCCCAACGACACGGTGCACTTCGCCTACACGGCCAACGTGGCCGAGAACCACCAGGTCAGCCCCGACGACGTGATCCGGGTGTCCTTCTCGCAGGCGGTGGACCACACCGCGATCGAGCACAGCCTGCAGATCCACCCGGCGACCGCGGTGCAGACGCGCTGGGAGGGCACCACGCTGGTGATCACCCCCCTGCACCACCTGGCCGCCAACACGCCGTACACGGTGACCATCCCCCACGCCGCGGTGCGGGACACGCAGGGCCACGGCTTCGCCACCGCGGACATCCACATCGCCTTCGGCACCGCCGCGACCCCCGCGCCGACGCCGAGCGCGGCCCCGGCCACCCCGCCGGCGCTGCAGCCGCAGGCGATGGGCCCGGTCAGCGGCGACAGCAGCGTGCTGATCGCCCCGGACGGCACGGTGGTCGCCACCTCCGGGCTGGTGCAGAGCACCCAGAACGGAGCGGTGATCGGCGTCCCCGGCGTCACCGGCCTGACCAGTCCGGCGGGCCTGCTCCCCGGCGGCACACTGGCCCCGGGACACGGCAACCAGCCCACCGCCACGCCCGCCGCCGGCTCCCCCACGGGCAGCCCGGCGCCGGCCACGGCCCGGCTCGTCCAGTTCGGCGGCCCCAACGGCACCGCGGTGCTCGGCCCCGCCACCCACGCCGCCGCCTACTCGCCGAGCGGCCGCTCACTGGCCTACCTGGTCAGCCACGACGGCAGCGCCAGCCTGGTGGTGGCCAGGGCCGACGGCTCCAACCCGACCACCCTGGTGCGCAACGCCGACGCCGCCTCGCCGCTGGCCTGGGCCGACGAGGGCGACCTCGTCTACCTCAGCGCGGCGGAGCGGGTGAGCACCGTCGACCTCGAGGGCCGCAGCCGGCCGCTCGGCGGCGTGACCGTCGGTGAGGGCCAGGACCTCGCCCTCGCCCCCGGCGGGCAGGTGGCCTACGTCGGCCCGGTGCCCTCCGCGGTGCCGAGCGCCTCGCCCTCGGGCGACATCGCCGCCACGCCCAGCCCCACCGCCAGCGGCACGCCCTCGCCCGAGATAGTCGGCCACCTCGTCGACCTCGGCACCGGCGCCCTGCGGCCGCTGCCGGGCATCCGCCAGCTCCCGGCCTTCAGCGCCGACGGCAGCACGGTGGCCTGGGTCGACGAGAGCGGCACCACGCCGGTTCTCGACGTGATGGGCACCGCCGATCCCAACGCCGCGCCGGCCACGGTGCCCACGGCGGCCGTCGACGGCGACACCCTGGGCAACCTGGGCCTGAGCGGCGACGGCAGCCGCCTCGCCTACACCCTCGCCCACGGCGACACCACCCCCGCGCTGCGCGTGGCCGCCGCGAGCACGGGCGCCACCATCGCGGTCGGCGACGGCCAGCCGGTGGCCTCGCCTGTGCTCTCCTCGGGCGGCGACCGCATCGCCTTCCTGCGCGCCACCTCGTCGGGCGTGGTCGCCGCCGAGGCGCTGATCCCGGGCAGCCAGCCCGCCCAGCCGGCCGCCGACGCCGCGCCCGCCGACGCCGCCGCGCTGCTCGACCAGTTCGTCGCCGCCCAGGTCAAGCACGACCTGGCCACGCTGCGCAGCCTGGCCGCCTCCTCGCTGACCGTGGACACCTCGCTGACCCCGGACCACGTCACCCGCACCTACGTCATCAAGGCGACGCTCGACCAGCGATCGCAGGCGGTGACCGCCGACGTCCGCCTGGTCCGCGACGCCAGCGGCCGGGCTCCGACCTCGTCCGCCGACGAGACGCTCGAGCTGGCCCGCCCCGCCGCCGGCCAGCCCTTCCAGGTCACCGCGGTGAGCATCGCCGACTTCGCCAGCGCGCCGGCCGGGCCGCAGGTGGTGCACGTCACCACCGAGCGCGACCAGCTCGCCCTGGTGGTGCGCATCGCCTTCGACAGCGACCTCGACCCCTCCAGCGTGAGCGGGTCGGTGATCACCCTGGCCGCGGCCAACGGCGTGGCCCTGCCCGCCGACGTGCGCTACGACGTGGAGAGCCGCACCGCCGTGGTCCGGCTGCTCAGCGTGCCGGCCGGCACACTGACGCTCAGCGTCGGCACCGCGCTGCAGGACATCGCCGGGCAGAGCCTCGCCTCGGGGTACAGCACCACCGTCTCGGGCTGAGGCTCAGCGCTCCGTCGTCGCCAGGACGACGGCCTCGCAGGGAATGCGCAGGGTGCCGTCGGGGGCGACGAAGGGTTGCAGGATCTCCGCAGCTCGTGCGGGTAGCGGTGCCGGCGTGCCGCCGGCGACCGCGGCCCACCAGTGGGCGAGGCCGTCGAAGCGCACCACGTCGTGGATGCGGGAGACGGTGACCCTCTCCGTGCCGCCCGCCTGCTCGACGAGGTGCTCAGCGGCGCCGGGGTGGCCGAAGGCGTGCGCCGGGCCGTCCTCGCCGCCGGCCGCGCTGAGGTGGGGCACAGCGCCGGGTTCGCTCCACATGGCCACGGCGAGGCGGCCGTGGTGTGAATCGAGGGTGCGCAGCATCTCGCGCAGCGCGGCTACGGGATCGCGCTGGTGCGGCAGCGAGAACAGCGCGGTGACCACCTGCGCGCAGCCGTCGCGCAGTGGCAGCGCGTCTGCGTGCGCGCGGATGAGCGCGGCGTTCCGCACGTGCAGCAGCGACAGCTCGTCGCGCGCGTCGTCGAGGGTCTCGGCGTCGTCGCTCACCGCGATGCAGAGGCGCTCATTGCTGCGGCCGAGGAGCGCGGGCATCACCGCACCCTCGCAGCCGACGTCGACGCAGACGTCGCCGCCGGCCGGACTGGCGAGCGCGGCGAGGTGCTCGCCGAACGGGCGCAGCACGGTGGGCACCAACAGGCGTCCGTGCAGCGGCGCCACGCGTGTGCCTCGCGCTGAGGCCTAGAGCGTGACCGCGACGGCCGCGCCGATGGCGGCGACGCGCGCCGGGTCACGCAGGGCGCGGGCGAAGACGGCGCGCTCCTGCTCCCAGCGCTCCGCGTTCTCGACCAGCTGCGGGTGCTCGGGGATGAAGTGCGTCGACAGCCTGCCGGCGACGAAGTCGGGCTCGTCGATGATGGCCAGGTGGTAGGGGATGTTGGTGGTGACGCCGCTGATGCCGTACTCCAGCAGCGCGCGTCGCATGCGCGCGATGGCCTGGGTGCGATCGTCGCCCCAGGTGATCAGCTTGGCGATCATGGGGTCGTAGTAGGGCGGGATGGTGGTCGGCCCGACCATGCCGGAGTCGACGCGCACGCCGGGGCCGCTGGGCTCGTGGTAGCCGGTGATGCGGCCGGGCGCGGGACGGAAGTCGTGGCGCCAGTCCTCGGCGTTGACGCGGCACTCGATGGCCCAGCCGCGCTGCCTGACGTCGTCCTGGGTGAAGCTGAGCTTCTGGCCGGCGGCCACCTTGATCTGCTCGACGACCAGGTCGATGCCCGTGACCCACTCGGTGACCGGGTGCTCGACCTGCAGCCGCGTGTTCATCTCGAGGAAGAAGAACTCGCCCTTGCTGTAGATGAACTCGACGGTGCCGGCGTTGACGTAGCCGACCGCGCGCGCCGCGGTGACGGCGGCGTCGCCCATCGCCCTGCGCTGCTCCGGCGTGATGACCGGCGACGGCGACTCCTCGATGATCTTCTGGTGCCGCCGCTGGATGGAGCACTCGCGCTCGCCGAGGTGCAGCACGTTTCCGTGCGAGTCGGCCAGAACCTGGATCTCGATGTGGCGCGGCTCCTCGACGTAGCGCTCCAGGAACACGGTGGCGTCGCCGAAAGCGCGCTGCGCGGTGCTCTGCGCGGCCTCGATGCTGCTGCGCAGCTCCGCCTCGTCGCGGGCGATGCGCATGCCGATGCCGCCACCGCCTGCGCTGGCCTTGATGAGCACGGGATAGCCGATCCTGCTCGCGGTGGCGACGGCCTCCTCGACGTCCTGCAGCGCGCCGCTGCCGGGCACGATGGGGACGCCCGCCTTTTCCATGCGCTGCCGCGCAGGCACCTTGCCGCCCATGCTGGCCATGGCCTCGGGGGGCGGCCCGATGAAGACGATGCCGCTGTCCGCGCAGGCCCGGGCGAAGGCCTGGTTCTCGGCGAGGAAGCCGTAGCCGGGATGGATGGCCTGCGCGCCTGTCTGCCTGGCGGCCTCGATGATGCGGTCGATGACCAGGTAGGACTGCGCCGGCGCGGGCGGGCCGATCTCGACGGCCTCGTCGGCGAGCAGCGCGAAGGCGGCGCGCCGGTCGGCCTCGCTGTGCACGGCGACCGACCTGATGCCCATGTCGCGCGCGGCGCGGATCACCCGCAGCGCGATCTCGCCGCGGTTGGCCACCAGGATCTTGTCGAACACGGCAGGAACTCCTTGGCCGCCTACTCGACGAGCAGGATGGGGTCCTTGGGGGAGACCACCGCGCCCTCGGCGACGTAGACCTCCCTGACGGTGCCGGCGCGCGAGGCGATGACGTCGTTCTGCATCTTCATGGCCTCGAGCACGGCGACCACGTCGCCCAGCTCGACGGTGTCGCCCACCGCAACGGCGACCTTGAGGATGAGGCCCTGCATGGGAGCCACCACCGTGCCCTCGCGCACCACCGGGCGGCCGCCACCTGCGGCGACGCCGTTGGAGCCCGCTCCGCCGGTGGGTCCAGCCCCGCCGCCACCGCCACGGCCGAAGGTGCCCGCGGGGGCGGTGACGCGGACCTGGTACTGCTCGCCGTCGACCTCGACGGTGAGCTCGCGCACCTCCTCGGCGACGACCGGCTCCGGCGCGACCGCCTCGGCCTGCGCTGCGGTCTCGGCTGAGGTGGCTGCCGGGGTTTCGGCGGCGACGGGCTCCGGCTCCGCCGTGGGTTCGTCGCCGAGCAGTTCGGCCACCGCGTCGCCGCGGAGCAGGGCCGCGGTCTCGGCGGGGAACATCGCGTAGGAGACGACATCGGCGTCGGAGCGCACGGGGATGCCCTCGCGCTGCATCTCGCGGCGCAGCCCGGCCATGGCAGGTTCGAGCAGGTCGGCCGGGCGGCAGGTGATCGGCTCCTCGCGCCCGTTGACGATGCGCCGGACCTCGGCATCCACCTTGCCCGGTGGCTCGCCGTAGAGGCCGAGACAGTAGTCCTTGACCTCCTGGCTGATGGTGGCGTAGCGGTCGCCGTCGCAGACGTTGTAGACGGCCTGGGTGGCCACGATCTGGGCGATCGGGGTGATCAACGGCGGGTAGCCGAGCTCGGCGCGGACCCGGGGGATCTCCTCCTGCACCTGGGGCAGGCGATCGAGTGCGTCGCGGTCGCGCAGCTCGGCGTAGAGGTGCTCGACGGCGCTGGGCGGGAGCTGGGTGCGCAGCACGCTGGTGTCGAGCCGCCAGGCGGCGGGGTCGGCGATCTCACGGTAGAGCGGCAGGAACTCCTCCAGCCGGGCCACCGCGGCGGCCAGCGCCTCCAGCTCCAAGCCGGGGTTGTGGTCGGTGTTGCGCAGCGCGTTGAGCACACCTTCAGCGGCGGCCAGGCTCGAGCCCCCTGCGAGCGGGCTGAGTGCCACGTCGACGCTCTGGGCCCCCACGTGTGCAGCGGCCATGTAGGCGAGGCCGGACTGGCCGGTGAGTGCCGCGGAGTGGATGTTGACGGGGAGACCGGTCTCGTCGGTCAGCCGTGTGGTGAGCTGCTGGGCGGAGCCGGCGCCGAGCAGGCCGGCGGGGTCGTAGATGCAGAGCGCGTCGTAGCCCAGCTCCTTGAGCCGCTTGCCCAGGCTGACGAAGCCCTCGACGTCGTGCACCGGCGACTCGGTGTAGACGATGCCGCCCTCGGCGCGCCGGTCGGCCTTGTGCACCGCGACGACGCAGCGCTCCAGGTTGCGGGGGTCGTTGAGCGAGTCGTAGCAGCGGAAGACGTCGACGCCGGCCTCCGCGGCCTGGGCCACGAAGGCGTCGACCACGTCGTCGGCCACCTGGCGGTGCCCGACCAGGGCCTGGCCCCTGATGAGTCCGAGCAGCGGCGTCTCCGGCGCGGCCTGCCGGATGGCGCGCAGCCGCTCGAAGGGATCCTCGGCCAGGAAGCGCAGGCAGGCCTCATAGGTGGCGCCGCCGAAGACGTCGAGGGCCGCGAAGCCGCAGCGATCGAGCAGCTCGGCGACGGGAAGGATGTGCCGCAGGCGCAGTCGGCTGAGCAGGAGGGTTTGCTGGCCATGGCGCAGCGACGTCTCCACCAGTTCGAGACGGGGCATTGCCGGGCCATTGTAGGGAGGCGGGGTCTTCACCCGGGTGCCGGGCAGGGTTGGCCGTCACAGTTAATCGAGCATTTGCCTACGAGCTCAGCTAGGCTACGCAGGCGAGGTCCGCAGCGGTTGTCTCGCACAACTCCCGGGGTGTTTCACGCCAAGCCGGGCGGCCTTGGCCCCCTCCCCGTGGCCGCGGGGAGGGGCAGCCTCGCTGCGGATATGGTCAGCGCTTGACGGACCCCTTTCCTCTCCTCCGCGCCAACATGCTGGCCACGACCGCGCGCGGATAGGTGATTCGCCCGTCGAGTTGGATCCCCGCCCGCATGACCCGGTCGTAGACCACCTCAAAGGACACGCCACGGTCCTCGGCGAGTGCGGTGTCAATGATCCCCCGGATGGCGTGCAGCTCGCTCTCCGTCACTCCGGTCACGCTCGGCATAGGAGGCGCACCGGCCGTGTCGCGGGGCGTATCGTGGCCGGTACCGCCCGACGGCCGCCGCGAGACAGGCTTGTCGGCATGCGCCAGCATCATGCTGATCAGCCGCGCCTCTTCCTGGTGCTGCCGGATCTGCTCGTCCAGCTCGGTGAGCGAGGTGCGCGCCAGGCTCTCGAAATCGGGGTCGCCATCGGCGAGGGCCCGGGCCATACGGCGCACGATCTCACTAGCCATTTGTGGTGTCCGATTATGTCACTCAGTGAGTGAAGGTGTCAAAGGCGGGCGCCGTGCGGTGGTGTGGCGTCCATTGCGGTGTGTGTCACGCACTCACTGACCGTTGGTCAGAGTAGCAAGGGCCTCACTTCAAGTGGACGGCGTGAAGCCCTCGGGGAGCTGGACCTTGCTGCGCATGTCGGCCCGAGCGCGGGCGATGGCGGCTGCGACCTGCGGGTCGGCGGCGGCGATGATCTGGGCGGCGAGGTGGCCGGCGTTGCGGGCGCCCATGTCGCCGACGGCGACGCAGGCGACGGGGATGCCCGGCGGCATCTGCACGATGGAGAGCAATGAGTCGAAGCCGGCGAGGGGGGTGGCGGCGAGTGGGACGCCGATCACCGGCAGGGTGGTGAAGGAGGCGACCACGCCGGGGAGGGCGGCGGCGGCGCCGGCGCCGGCGACGAGGACGCGCAGGCCGCGGTCGCGGGCGGTGGATGCCCAGGCGTGGACCACGTCGGGCGCGCGGTGGGCGGACATGACGCCGATCTCGCTGGCGATGCCGTAGCCGTCGAGGACCTCGACGCATTTCTTCATGACGGGCAGGTCGGATTCGCTGCCGACGACGATGCCGACCAGCGGCTGGCTCATGCGTGCACTCCTGGAACGTGGATGTCGACCCGGGCGATGTCGCGCCGCAAGCGCATGCCCTCGAAGTGGATGCGCTCGACGTTGGCGTAGGCGCGGGTGCGCGCCTCCTCCAGCGAGGCGCCGCCCGCCACCACGGTGAGGACGCGGCCGCCGGCGGTGACGATGCCGCCGTCCGGTTGCCGGCGGGTGCCGGCGTGGAAGACGAGGACGCCGCCGTCGACGACGTCGAGGCCATCGATCGGCCTGCCGTTCTCCGACGGGCCGGGGTATCCGCCGGAAGCGACCACAACTCCGACGCAGGCGCCGCCGTGCGAGCGGGCGCGGCCGGGCGCCAGCGAACCCTGCGCGCAAGCGAGGAACAGCTCGACGGGATCGTCCGCCATCATGGGCAGCACCACCTGCGTCTCGGGGTCGCCGAAGCGGGCGTTGAACTCGAGCACGCGCGGCCCCTCGGCGGTGAGCATGAGGCCCGCGTAGAGGCAGCCGCGGTACGGCGTGCCGCGTTCGCGCAGCACGTCGACGCAGGGCTGCATGACGGTGCGCTCCACCTCCTCTAGCAGCGCCTCGACGTCGAGACCGGCGGGCGGCGTGTAGGAGCCCATGCCGCCGGTCATGGGGCCCTCGTCGCCGTCGTAGGCACGCTTGTAGTCGCAGGCGGAGGCGAGCATGCGCACGCGCACGCCGTCGCTCAGCGCGAAGGCGCTCACCTCGCGTCCCACCAGCAGCTCCTCGACGACCACGCGCTGTCCCGCCTCCCCGAAGCGTCCCTCGACCAGGCAGGCGTCGAGCGCGGCCACCGCCTCGTCGACGGACGAGCACACGGTCACGCCCTTGCCCAGCGCAAGACCGTCCGCCTTGACCACGCAGCGGCCGCCGTGCTCCTCGATGAAGCGCACGCCGTGCTCACGCGTCGACTCGCCGACGCCCACCCAGCGTGCGGTGGGGATGCCCGCGTCGTTCATGACGTCCTTGGCAAATTCCTTGGAGGCCTCGATGCGTCCCGCCGCGGCGCTGGGACCGAAGACGTCGATGCCCTCGACATCGAGCGCGTCGGCCAGTCCCGCGGCCACGGCGGCGTCGGGCCCGATGACCACCAGGTCGACGTCCTCGGCGAGGCAGAGCTGGACGATGCCCTCGACGTCCTCGGCACGCACCTCGACGTTGCGGGCGACCTGCCCGGTGCCGCCGTTGCCCGGCGCGCATAGCACCTCGCGCACCAGCGGGCTGCGCGCGCATGCCCAGGCCAGCGCGTGCTCGCGCGCCCCGCTGCCGGCGACCAGGACCTTCACGAGGCGCGATTCTCCATCACCGTCACCCGGCGGCGCAGCATGCGCTTCCAGGACTCGGCGAGGCTGTCGAGGGCGAGCAGGTCGGGGATGCAAGCAAGGTCGGCATCGCTCCGCGGCGAGAAGGCGCGGTGCGCCTGCAGCACGCTGAGCCGCGCGGCTTCGCGGTGCTCGACGCCGATCGGGCCCTGCACCGGAACCTCGCCGGGCCGGAGCACGCGCAGGTACCAGCCGCAGCGTCCCGCGGCGACCAGGCGGCGCTCGACGTCGGCCACCCGGGTGTGCGCGGCCAGCTTGTAGCAGGGGTAGCGGGGTTGGGCCACCTGCACCACGGCGTCGCCGAGACGCCAGACGTCGCCGATGCAGACGTCCGCCTCGGTGGCGCCCTGCAGCGTCAGGTTCTCGCCGAACGAGGCCGGTCCGAACTCACGCCCGAGCTCCTCGGCCCAGGCGGCGAAGTGCTCGGAGGGATAGCAGTAGACCGCCTTGTCAGGACCGCCGTGCGCGTTGGGGTCGCCCTGCTGGTCGCCGCTCAGGTTGGTCCAGTCCAGCCACACAGACACGCCGGGCACCGGGCGCTTGGCGATGGCGCTGCGCGCCACGCCGCCGTCGGGCAGCGACAGCAGGGTGGGGCTGGCCACGTTGACCGAGAGGATGCGGAGCCCCTCGCCGTCTACTCCCACTCGATCGTGGAGGGTGGCTTCGAGGAGATGTCGTAGACGACGCGGTTGACGCCGGGCACCTCGTTGACGATGCGCCGCGAGATGGCGCCGAGCACGTCGTAGGGCACCTTGGCCCAATCGGCGGTCATGCCGTCGTCGCTCTGCACGATGCGGATGGCCACCACGTTGGCGTAGGTGCGCCCGTCCCCCATCACACCGACGCTGCTGATCGGGGTCAGGATGGCGAACGACTGCCACACCTGCCGGTAGAGGCCGCTGCGCTTGATCTCGTCGATGACGATCCAGTCCGCCGCCCGCAGCGTCTCCAGCCGGTCCCAGGTGACCTCGCCGATGACCCGGATGGCCAGCCCCGGCCCCGGGAAGGGCTGCCGCCACACCATGTCCTCGGGGAGCCCGAGCGCCAGGCCGACCTGCCGCACCTCGTCCTTGAACAGGTAGCGCAGCGGCTCGACCAGCCCGAAGCGCAGGTCCTCCGGCAGCCCGCCGACGTTGTGATGCGTCTTGATCTTGTGCGCGTGGTTGGTGTCGCGCGAGGTGGACTCGATGACGTCCGGGTACAGCGTCCCCTGGGCCAGGAAGTCGACCGTCCCCAGCTTGCGCGCCTCGACCTCGAACACCTCGATGAACGTCTTCCCGATCCGCCGCCTTTTCTCCTCGGGATCGGTGACCCCTGCCAGCGCCTCGAGAAAACGATCGCTGGCATCGACGTGCACCAGCTTGATGTGCCGCTGCCGCGACATGATGTCGATGACCCGGTCCGCCTCCGCCCGCCGCAGCAACCCGTTGTCGACGAACACGCAGGTGAGCTGGTCCCCGATGGCCCGGTGCACCAGTGTCGCCGCCACCGCCGAATCCACTCCCCCACTCAGCGCACACAGCACGTGCCCCTCCCCGACCTTGGCCCGGATGTCCGCCACCGCCATGTCGATGAACGACTCCGGCTCCCACGTCGGGCTGCAACGACACACTTCGAAGAGGAAGTTCCTGAGGATCTCCCGCCCCAGCGGCGTGTGCACCACCTCGGGATGGAACTGGATCCCGATCCGCCCCTGCGGCCCCTTCATCGCCGCATACGGCGAATTCAACGAGTGCGCGATCGGTTCGAACCCCGGCGGCAGCTTGGTGATGATGTCCGCGTGCGACATCCACACCGGCAGCTCCGCCGGCATCCGCGCAAACAACCCCGCCGCATCATCCACGACGAGCGAAGCCAGCCCATACTCCCGCCGCAACGCCGGCTCCACCGCCCCACCCAGCTGATGCGCGAGCAACTGCATCCCATAGCAGATGCCGAGAATCGGAATGTCCAACCCGTACACGGCAGGATCCGGATGCGGTGCCCCCTCGTCATACACGGAGGCAGGACCTCCGCTGAAGATCAACCCTCGAGGATTCCGAGCCCGAATCTCCTCCGCCGAAAGAGTCCCCCGCACCAGCTCGCAATACACATTCGCCTCGCGCACCCGCCGCGCAATCAACTGCGAATACTGCGACCCGAAATCGAGCACCAACACGCTGTCATGTGCCGCCACCACGGGCCGCTCGACCTTCAACGGAGCCGCAGTCATCGTCATTCCTTACCCCCTAAAACCCCAGGAGCTGCACCAACGCAGCGGCGATCCGGCGGTGTTGCGGCAGCGGGTGGCTCCCGCAGGCCGGCTGGCCCGCCGGCCGAGGGCGAGCCGCGAACGCCGGGAGGCGTTCGACGAGCGTCCCCCGCAGAGCAACGCCGCCGGAGCGCCGCGTCCCACGAGGTGCACTGTTGCCTGCTCGCCCACCCCTCTACACCCCCATCCCCACTCTCTGTTCTCTCTGCTGCACCTTCCCCTCCGTCTTGATCGAAGGCGCAATCACCATCTCCGTCTCCTGGAACTCGCGAACATTCCGAGCCCCACACACCCCCATCGCGCTCTTGATCGCCCCCATCAGATTCATCGACCCGTCATCGACATGCGCCGGCCCGAACAGCACCTCGCGCAACGACCCCTTGATCCCCGTCTTGATCCGCGTCCCCCGCGGCAGATTGGGGTCCGGCGTCGCCATCCCCCAGTGGTTCCCCTCCCCGGCGGCTTCCTCGGTCGCCGCAAAGATCGACCCGATCATCACCGCATCCGCCCCCGAGGCGAACGCCTTGGTGATGTCCCCCCCGATCCTCATCCCCCCGTCCGTGATGATCGCCACCCGCTCCCCACTGCGCCGGAAGTGATCATCGCGAGCCGCAGCACAATCCGACGTCGCCGTCACCTGCGGCACCCCCACACCCAACACCGCCCGCGTGGTGCACGCCGCCCCCGGCCCCACCCCGACCAGCAGCCCCCGAATCCCCGTATCCATGAGCTCCAACGCGGTCGCGTAGTCCACGCAGTTGCCCACAACCACCGGGATGTCCAAAGACTCGGTCAGCTCGCGAAACGACAGCTGCTTGTACGCCTTCGAGATGTGCCGCGCCGTCAGCACGGTCCCCTGCACCACGAAGACGTCCGCACCGGCCTCCTGCACGATCGGCCCGCGCCGCTCAGCGTGATTCGGCGCCGACGACACCGCACACGGCACGCCCGCGGCCTTGATCTCCTCCACCCGCTGCCCGATCAACCCGTCCTGCACGGGCTGCGTGTACACCTTCTGCAGCAGGACGTTGATCTGCTCCTTGGGCGTGCTGGCGATCTCGTGCAGGACCTCGTCCGGGTTCTCGTAGCGGCACTGCACGCCGTCGAGGTTCAGGACGGCGAGGCCGCCCAGCTTGCCCATCTCGACAGCGAAGCGAGTGTTGACCACGCCGTCCATGGCGGCGGCGAGGATGGGGACCGGGAAGGAGTGGCCGTTGAGCGTGAACGAGGTGTCGATCTCCTCCGGGTTGATCGTCACCGTGCCGGGGACGAGGGCCACCTCGTCGAAACCGTAGGCGCGCCGCGCGCGCTTGTTCCGTCCTAGCTCGAACTCCATTCGACCTCCACGGGCGGGTTGTCGAGGGATCCCCTGGAAATGCGAGCGCCCAGGGCGGCCGGCTGTCGCCACCCTGGGCGCACGAGTGCCCCAGTCGCCGGGACCAGCGTCACCGGCAGGGCCACGTGGGATGCCTCGTCGGACTCATCTCGTTGGCCGGCAAGTGTACCAGAGCGCGGGGAGGGACGGGCCTGCGCGGGTGGCACATCTTGTGGACGCTGCGGCGTCACACCCCAAGATGTGGGGCGGAGGGGCTCCTACCCCCGAAAGACGTTGCGGCGCTGCATGAGGTTGGCCACCAGCCCCTCCTGGATCACGTCGCGCACCTGGTCGGCGTACTGCATGACGATCGAGGGGTCGTCCGCCGCCTCGACCGGCAGCTCGTCGGTGCGGATGGGGGCGTGGAACTCGATGCGCCACTTCGAGGGCAGCGGCACCAGCCCCAGCGGCCCCAGCCAGGGCCAGGTGGGCGTGACCGGGAAGTAGGGGAAGCCGGTGAGCCGGGCCAGCGGCCGGATGTCGGCGAGCATGGGGTAGAGCTCCTCCGAGCCGACCACGCTGATGGGCACGATGGGCGCCTGAGCCCGGATCGCCGACTCGACGAAGCCGCCGCGCCCGAAGCGGCGCAGCCGGTAGCGCTCCGACCAGGGCTTGCCGGTGCCCTTCACGCCCTCGGGGAAGACCAGCACCAGCTCGCCGCTGCGCAGCAGCCGGTGGGTGTCGTCGGGGTTGCCCAGGGTCTGCCCGGTGCGGCGCAGGAACCAGGAGAGCATGGGTATGCCGAAGAACCAGTCGGCGATGAGCGCCCGCGCGTGGCGGTCGACACCGTGCTCGAAGAGCGCCGTCTTGATCATGGCGCCGTCGAAGGGCAGCACGCCCGCGTGGTTGCTGACCAGCAGCGCGGGTCCGCGCCGGGGCACGTGCTTCACGCCGGTGGCCTCGACGCGCCAGTACTTGCGGTAGACCAGCTTGACCAGCGGCAGGACGGTCTCCGCCCACTCCTGGTCGAAGCCGAAGTCGTCGAGCTGGTACTGCCGCTGCTGGTGGTTCTTGCGCACCTCGGCGGCGCGATAGGCGAAGGAGAGCAGCTCGTTGAGCGACTCGAGGTCGATGACGTCGCGGCCGGTGAGGTCGCGCAGGGTCATGGCCAGCTGGCCCACCGCGCCCATGACGTGCATGGGCAGCTCCTGCTGCAGCGACTCGCGGGAGGGGATGCGCTGCCGCGGCAGCCGGGCCAGTCCGGCCAGCGCGTGGCGCACCGCGCGCGCCTGCTGCAATTCGCCGAGGCCGAAGAGTGCGTTGCGCACCGAGCGGGTCTGCTCGCGGCCGGCCACGCTGCCCAGCGCACCGCGCGCCCGCGACACCGGTCGCGCCGCACCGCGCACCGCGCGCGCCGCACGCGACGGCGAGGGCGCCGCGGGCAGCGACACCACGCCGCGCCGCCGCAGCTCGCGATCCGCCGCACGCTGCAGCGCCACGACACGCCGCCGCAAATCGGCGGCACGCCCGCGTCCGCGACCGCCGCGACGCGGAGCCACCACCTCGTCGAGCGCCTCCTCGTGCGCGCCGAGGTGGCCGTTGCCGTCCTCGGCGCCGTACGCCGAGTCGGGCAGCTCGGTGAACGACGACATCAGACCGGCGCCGCCTCGCTGACACCCGAGGGCAGGCGCCGTGCCCCCTTGCGCTGCAGGAACTCCTCGAGATCCTTCTCGTAGGTGTAGCGGTTCTGTTCGGCGAGCAGGTCGCGGACGCGATGCTTGGCGGCGAAGTCGTCGACGGTCTCGCGCGAGGAGAACTGCGGCGTGTAGCCGAACTCCCCGGTCAGCTTGCGGATGTCGACGACACGGCCGTACTGGATGAGCTGCAGCAGGTGCGACGGCCAGTCGAGCACTCCGAAGCGGCGCATCACCGCGGTGGCCAGGGCGCCGCCGTAGGGCGGGATCACCGGCGCGTTGTACTTGCTCATGATCTTGATGGCCTGCGAGAGGATGACGATGCCGGGGCCGGTGACGTTGAACACGCCCGGGTGGTCCTCGACGGTGGCCCGGTAGAGCACCTCGATGGCGTCCTGCTCGTGGAGGAACTGCAGGCGCGGGTCGAAGCCGAGCACGCTGGGCACCACCGGCAACGTGAACAGCGCCTGGAAGGGCGTCTGCAGCAGCGGGCCGAGCACGTTGCTGAAGCGCAGCGTGGTCACCGTGCAGTCGCGCTGCCGCGCCGCGTAGTCGCGCACGTAGGACTCGACCTCGACGATGTCGCGCGAGAAGGCGTCGCGCGGCGGCCGGCGCCGGCGCAGCTCCTCCGACCAGAAGGACGGGTCGTCGGGCTCGGCGCCGTAGATGGCGGTGCTCGACTTCACCACCAGCTTGCGCACCGGGCTGTCCGCCCCGCTGCACGCGGCCAGCAGGTTCATGGTGCCGATGACGTTGGTCTCGTGGGCCACCCGCGGCGTGGTGCGGCGCGGGTCGACGATCAGGTTGGTGTGCACCACGGTGTCGATGCCCAGGGCGCGCACCAGCTTGCCGATCAGGCTGTGGCGGATGTCGGCACGGACGAAGTCGGTGCGGGCGAGGTCGCGGGAGGGCTCGCGGACGTCGACGCCGACGATCTGCTCGACGTCGGGATCGGCCTCCAGCCGCATGGCGAGCTCGCATCCCCAGAAGCGGGAGATGCCGGTGATGAGGACTCGCTGCCTGGCCACGGACGCTGCCCCTCCATGGGTGGTGCTCGGGAGGCCCGATGGTAGCAGCGCGCGCCGCCTCGCCCTGCAGGGCTGACCGCCCGAGCACGTTCAATCAAAGGTGGCCCCCGCCGCGCCGGCGACTGAGGGGTGACGGGGCCGCGGCGCCTATGGAGACTCGAGGGACCCGCCGCGGGCGCCCCGAGAGGGATGGGCAGGCAGACGGAAGGGAAGCGAGGGAAGGATCGCTTGATCGATGCCGAGGAGCTGGCGCCGGTGGCGGAGCGCAACGGCCGGGCGGCCGAGGCGCGCATCGCCGAGGTGTACGCGCGCGAGCACGGCCGCCTGGCGGCGCTGGGGGCCATGCTCACCGGCGACGCCGGGGCGGGCGAGGATCTCGCCCACGACGTCTTCCTGCACGCCCTGCGCCGCTGCCAGGAGGACCCCGGGTACCTGCGCGAGCCGGCCTGGCCCTGGCTGCGGCTGGCCCTGGTGCGCCGGGCCATGCGCCGCGGCGAGCGCGTTGCCGGCGAGCTGCGCCGCCTCGCCCTGCTGCACCGCTCGACGCCGCCGGCGGCCTGGTCGCACGACACCGTCGACTGCGTGCGCGCGCTGGCCGAGCTGCCCCCGCGCATGCGCGCCTGCGCAGTCCTCTTCTATTGGCAGGACCTGCCAACCGCCGAGGTGGCCCGCGCCCTGGGGATCTCGGAGCGGACCGTTGAGAACCAGCTGCGCACTGCGCGCGGCAAGCTGGCCGAGCGGCTGCGCGTGGCCGTGCCCGGGGAGGAGGCGTGATGGACGTGCTCGAACGCGGCATCCGCGACCGCCTCGCCGCCGCCGGCGCGGAGATGGGCGCGCACCCGTACCGCGGCGGGCGTGCCATGGCGCCGGGGCGCCGCACCCTGCGGCCCCTTCTCGCCGCCGCGGCGCTGGCCGTGGCCATCGCCGGTGCGGGCACGGGATTGGGACTGCACTCGCGACTCACCGGGCACCGCCCCTCCCTCGTGCCGGCGACGACGCCGAGCCCGGCGCCGCCCACCGCACCGCCGACGCCGCAGCCGACCCCCACCCCCCTGCCGGCGCCGCACGGCATGTCCGGAGCGGCCACGGTCTGGGACAGCGCCCACCACGAGCTGCTCGTCGTCGGCTCGGTCGACACCAAGGGCGGCGCCGGCGACCCGCCGACGTGGACCTGGGACGGCACCTGGCACGAGCAGCACCCCGCCGCCTCTCCCGACACCGGCGGCTCGGGTCTCCTCGTCGACATGCCGCCGCTGGGCGGCGCCGTCTGGCTCGGGACGACCCCGGCGGACCAGAGCGGCGGCATCGCCGAGCTGTGGACCGGCAGCGCCTGGCGGCCGCTGGCGGCGCCCGGGTACCCGAGCGACTTCCAGCCGGTCGCCGCGGCGTACGACGAGCAGCGCCACCAGGCGGTGGTCGTGGCCGGACCGGTGGTGGGCGGTTGCGGTGCCTGCGGCACGCCGGCACCGCCGCAGACCTGGACCTGGAACGGCCGCACCTGGACGCGCCACGGTGACGCGGTGTCGAACCTCATCGGCGGGACTGCCGCCTGGGATCCCGACGCGCGGTCGGTGGTCATGCTCTCGACCACCGGCGGCGGCGGCGTGCAGGCGCTGAGCTGGAACGGCACGGCCTGGACGCGGCTCGGCTCGCCGGGAGCGATCCAGGTGGGCACGGCCGGCCTCGCCTGGGACGCCGGCGCCGGCGCTCTCGTCCTCTACAGCGACGCGGCCTACGACCGGCCCCAGCCGGTGACGGCGCTCTTCCGCAACGGTCGCTGGCAGACCGCCACCATCGCGACCTATCCCGAGCAGCTCGTCGCCGTCGTCTCCGACACCACCCGGCGCCGGGCCCTGCTGGTGGGCCTGGCGCCGATCTCCATCACCCAGACGCCCGTGCCGTCGGACGACCAGAACGACGACGTGGTGCTCGGCTGGACGGGCAGTGCATGGGTGCAGCTCGCCGCACCGTAGCTGTGCGCGTCACACGGCGGTGACCCGGGCGCGTTGACCACGCTCGTTCTTCGTTGCGCCGTGGCGGCTTGCGCTGGACCTCGTAACCCGGCCGTGGCCAGAGTTAGGAGGGTGCCGTGACGGTTAGGTCCTGACAATTCGGTGCGATGAGCGCTGTCCCTCACGCTGAACTGCTCAGCCCGATGACCGACCACGAACCCACCGCGGCACCCGCCGAGACCACCGTCCTGGTGATCGACGACGATCCCGTGATGTGGAGCATGATGTCGATGCTCGGGCGGGAGTATGGGTTCGCCGTCAAAACGGCCTCGGACGGCGTCGAGGGTCTCCAACTGGCGGAGCAGTCCGACGCCGATCTGATCGTTCTCGATCTCAACCTGCCGCGCATGACCGGGCTCGACGTCTGCCGTCGCCTGCGCGCCGCCGGGATCGAGGTTCCCATCGTCATGGTGTCGGCCAACCACGACACCGTGGACATCGTCGTCGGGCTGGAGATCGGCGCCGACGACTATGTGGCCAAGCCCTTCGAGGTGCGGGAGCTGGCGGCGCGCATCAGCGCGCAGCTGCGCCGGCAGCGCCGCTCGACGGCGCAGGTGCGCCCCGGGCGGCTCAAGTTCCCCGGTCTCATCATCGACTTCGGACGCCACGAGGTGCTCCGCGACGGCGAGGTCGTCGCGCTGACTCCGACCGAGTTCAACCTGCTCGCGCTGCTGGCCAGCCGGGCCGGACGCGTCGTCTCGCGCAGCGAGATGATCCAGCAGGTCTGGGGCCAGGGCGCGGAGCTCGACGCGCGCAGCGTCGACGCGCACGTGTACCGCCTGCGGCGCAAGGTGGAGCCGGCGGGTGAGCACCCGACCTACATCCACGCCGTGCCGGGCATCGGCTACCGCTTCGACTATCGCCCGCCGGGTGGGGTTCGCACCGCCGAGTCCGCTTAGGGGAAGATCCCCCGGACGGCGGTGGCGTCGGCGACGCGCCGCACGGCAATCTGGTAGGCGGCGTCGCGCAGTGAGACGTTCTTCTCGCGGGCGCGGTCGCGCACCAGCGCGTAGGCCCGGCTCATGATCTGCTCGAGCCGCGAGTTGACCTCGCCCGACTCCCAGAAGAACGCCTGCAGGTCCTGCACCCACTCGAAGTAGGACACGATCACCCCGCCGGCGTTGGCCAGCACGTCGGGGATGATCAGCACTCCGCGTTCGTCGAGGCGGTCCTCGGCGTCGGGCGTCACCGGCGCGTTGGCGCCCTCGGCGATGACCCGGGCGCGCACCCGCTCGACGTTGCGCATGGTGATCTGCGACTGCACCGCCGCGGGCACGAGCACGTCGACCTCGAGGCCGAGCAGCTCCTCGTTGCTGATGTGCTCACCGCCGCCGAAGTCGGAGACGCGGCCGCCCTCGCGGCGGTGCGCGTGCAGGGCAGGCAGGTCGAGGCCGTCGCCGTTGTGGACGCCGCCGCGGCTGTCGCTCACCGCCAGCACCTTCATGCCCAGCGCGCCGAGCAGCGCCGCGCATTGCGAGCCGACCTGGCCGAAGCCCTGCACCGCCAGCGTCGCGCCCTCGACGGGCAGGCCGTGGTCGCGCATCGCCTGCATCGTCACCGTGGTGAGGCCGCGTCCAGTCGAGGTGTAGCGACCGGCCGAGCCGCCGATCTCGGTGGGCTTGCCGGTCACCGACGCGGGCACCGAGTAGCCGGCGTGCATCGAGAGCGTGTCCATGATCCAGGCCATCACCCGCCAGTCGGTGCCCAGGTCGGGCGCGGGGATGTCCTTCTCGGGACCGATGAGCAGCGAGACCTCGGTGGTGAAGCGCCGGGTGAGCCGCTCCAGCTCGCTCTCGCTGAGGTCGCGCGGGTCGCAGACGACGCCGCCCTTGGCACCGCCGAAGGGCAGGTCGACGAGCGCCGCCTTCCAGGTCATGAACATGGCCAGGGCGCGGCAGTCGTCGAGGGTCATCGAGGGGTGGTAGCGCAATCCACCCTTGGCCGGGCCGCGCGCGATGTTGTGCTGGACGCGGAAGCCGGTGAAGACGCCGAAGGTGCCGTCGTCGAACTCGACGGGGAAGTGCACCACCAGCTCGCGCTTGACCTCGCGCAGCACCTGGCGCAGCGCGTCGGGGAGATGGAGCTGGTCGGCGGCGGCGTCGAAGAGGTGCTGTGCGGTTGCGTAGGCGCTGCCCTCGCCCTGGTGCGGGACCGGCGCCGACGCCGTCATTGCGAGCGGCGTCCGCCCGAACCGCTGCGGCGGTGGTTGCCCCCGCCCTGCGCGCGGAGCAGCTCGTCGACGCGGTCACCCAGCTCCTCGAGCCTGCGCTCCAGCCGCTGCACGTCCTCGACGGTGGCGATGTTGAGGTTGTGCAGCCCCAGGCTGAGCACGTCGTCGACGCGCGTCTCGAGTCGCTCCGCGGTGCGGTCGATGCTGCCGGCGGCGCGAGTGCGGATGCCGCGCGGCAGCGACAGCGAGGCGCGCACCAGGCCGAGCAGCTGCTCGCCGCGCTCCTTGACCAGGTCGACGAGGATCGGCTCCGGCAGCGGACCGCGGCGGTGCCGCTCCATGTCGAGAAGGATCTGGGAGAGGGTGACCGCGGTGATGTCCTCACCGGTGTTGCGGTCGACCACCCGCACCTCGTGGCCGTCGCGGAGCAGGTCGGCGATGACGTCGAGGGTCACGTACCGCCGCGTGTACGTGTCGTACAGCTTGCGGTTCGAGTACTTCTTGATGACGTGCGTTTCCAGCGCACCTACTCCAACCGGGACCCGGGACTGTCAAGGAGTGATCCCGGGCGCACTATACGACCCGGGGTGGAATCGCTGGCGAAGGCGACGACAGGTCGCCGCGGCCGGCACCCCCGGCCACGCTGGGAATCGCGGCGGCCGGGGGCGGCTTCTCGGCGTCGCGCTAGCGGGCGAGGCGCGCGGCGCGGAGGAGCTGCTCCTGGGCCAGGTCGAGAGCGCCGACGTAGGCGTAGGCCAGGGTGCGGGCGGTCTCACCGGCGCGCAGGGCGGCGTCGCGGAGAGTGCTGAGCACGGGAGTGCCCGCCTCGGTGAACTGCTCCACCTGGCGGCGAACGGCGGGGGGAAGGTTGTCGGTCAGGGGCATGGAGGGACTGTCTCCTGGAGGACGGGCGACGCGCCATGACGCGCCGCGTTATAGGAGCCATTGTGCCATCCCGTCCGCGCGCGGCGCAACTCCGGGGCCGGACTGGACCCGCGGCCCAGTCGCCGGCGGGACTCTCCACCAGCCCCTCACCGCGTCGCCGGAACGCCCCTGCGGAGCGGGTTCACGGCCAAGGTTGGCTGTAACGATGCAGGAACGGCGGCGGGCGCGCGACGGCCGCGCGCGCAGCGACTCCAGCACGTCGCGCGGCGCTGTCGACGCCATGCTGCGCCGACGGTGCGCGACGGCGCAACCGACACGCTCCGCAACCTGCTCGCACATGCCGATTCGAGCGTGAATCGGGCGCTGCGGAGGCGCGCTGCGACGACTGCAGACTCCGCCGCGCAACGCCGCCCAGAGCGACTGGACGGGACTGGCCGAAACCCCACGTACATGTCCCGGCTGGCCACAACGCACGCCCGCCGTGAACGCCATCTGGCCCGGCGTTTGTGCAACAGATGTTGACAACAGAAACACCAGCGAGCATGCTATGGCCCGACCGGCAGGGCAGCGTGTTTTCTCCACGTCCTGTCACAACGCAAACCGTGGCGGTCGAAATGCAAAGGCGACCGACACCATGGGAGGCCCGAGCCCTATGGCAAGAGGCAGACGGAAATCGACGGGAGTCCTCGACACACTGAGTCGTCGGGGCGAGGCCGCCGTCAAGCGGACCGTCAAGCGCACCACGCGTCGTGCCACGACCGCGCGGCGCCGCGCGACGTCCGGTGGCGGCGATCTCGGCAAGGCGCTGCAGAGTCTGGTCAAGGCGCTGCCGATCGCTGAGCTCGAAAAGCGTCTCATGGCGCTCGAGAAGGCTGTCGCCGGACTCGTGCGCGGTGGCACGTCGACGGCGCGCAAGGCCACGGCCGGCCGCCGCAAGGCGACCACGCGCAAGCGCACCACCGCGAAGCGCGCCACCACGCGGCGCACCACCGCCAAGCGGGCGACCGCGAAGCGCACCACCGCCAAGCGCGCCACCGCCAAGCGCGCCACCGCCAAGCGCGCCACCGCGAAGCGCACCACCGCCAAGCGCGCCACCGCGAAGCGGGCGACCGCCAAGCGGGCGACCGCGAAGCGCGCGACCGCGAAGCGCGCTACCGCGAAGCGCACCACCGCCAAGCGGACCACCGCGAAGCGCGCCACCGCGAAGCGCACCACTGCCAAGCGGGCGACCACCGCGAAGCGCGCCCCCGCCAAGCGGGCGACCGCGAAGCGCGCCCCCGCCAAGCGCGCCACCACCAGGACCGCAGCGAAGACCACGACCCGCCGCACCGGCGCACGTCGTGGCGCGCGCAAGACCGCGACCACCACGGCCGCGGTGACCACGACTCCGGGAGCCGCTCCGGCCGCGTCCTGAGCCGACTCGCGAGTCAAAGGCCCCCGCCGTCACGGCGGGGGCTTTTTTGTTGAGCGCAGCCGGCGAAGGCGACTTCACGTCGCCGCGAGCCGGCACCCCTGGCCACGCCGAGAATCGCGGCGGCCGGGTGCGGATTCTCGGCGTCTACGCCGCGAGCTGCGCCAGCACGCCGTGCAGGCGACCGGCGGCTTCGCGCACGTCGTCGCTCGACACGCCGAGGTAGGTCATCAGGCGCAGCAGCGGCCCGCCCATGTCGGTGACCAGCACACCGGCGGCGGCGGCACGCTCGGCCACCTGCACGGCGGGCACGGGACACTCGGCCAGCACGATGTTGGTGGGCACCTCGGGCAGCCGCAGCCGCACGCCCGGCACATCGCCCAGCGCATCGGCCAGCAGCCGCGCGTTGTCGTGGTCCTCGCGGAGCCGCTCGACGTTGCGCTCCAGCGCGTAGATGCCCGCCGCGGCGAGGATGCCCGCCTGCCGCATGCCGCCGCCCAGCCGCTTGCGCCAGCGCCGCGCCACCATGATCGTGCCGCCGTCCGACGCCACCACCGATCCCACCGGCGCCCCGAGTCCCTTGGACAGGCAGACCGAGACCGAGTCACAGTCGCGCACCAGCTCGGCGGGCACACAGTCGAGGGCGACGGCCGCGTTGAAGAGGCGCGCGCCGTCGCAGTGCACGCGCATGCCGTGGCGGTGCGCCACCGCGGCGGCGGCACCGATCCGCTCCGCCGCCACCGCGGCGCCGCCACGGCGGTTGTGGGTGTTCTCGACGCAGAGCAGGCGCGACACCGGCTGGTGCACGTCGGCGTCGCGCACCGCGCCGCTGACGTCCGCCGGCGAGGGCACCGGCGCGCCGGGGTCGAGCAGGCGCATCTGCACGCCGCCGACCACCGCGCTGCCCGCCGCCTCGTAGACGACGACGTGGTTCTCGCGGTCGGCGATCACCTCGTCGCCGGGGCTGGTCTGCGCGCAGACGGAGATGAGGTTGCCCATGGTGCCGCTGGGCACGAACACCGCCGCCTGCTTGCCCAGCAGCGACGCCACCGTCGCCTCCAGGCGGTTGACGGTGGGATCCTCGCCCCAGACGTCGTCACCCACCTGCGCGGACGCCATGGCCCGCCGCATCCCCTCGTCGGGGACGGTGAAGGTGTCACTGCGCAGGTCGATGACCCGTGTCGCGCTCATCGTCGGCTTCGTGCTCCAGAACCACCCGTGCCCCCGCCCGGGCAAGGGTACGCCTGCCGGCGCGGTCGCTGAGGAAGCAGACACGGTCACGGCCCGCGCGCTTGGCCTGGTAGAGGGCCTCGTCGGCGAGCTGCAGGAGCTGGCGCGCGTCGCCGGTGTCGTCGGGATAGGCGACGCCGCCGATGCTCACCGTCAGGCGCACGGCGACGCCGCCGCCGATGTCGAGCCGCTCGCCGCCCACCGCGCGGCGGATCTTCTCGGCCACCAGGCGCGCCTCCTCGCGGTTGGTATTGGCCATGACCACGACAAACTCCTCGCCGCCGTAGCGGGCGGCCAGGTCGGAGCGGCGCACCGTCTCGCGCAGGGTGACGGCGAAGTGGCGCAGCGCCTCGTCGCCGGCGTGGTGGCCGTGGCTGTCGTTGAGGTTCTTGAAGCGGTCGAGGTCGAGCATGAGCACCGCCAGCGGCGAGTCGAGGCGTTCCGCCAGGGCGATCTGCTGGTCGAGGTAGTCGACCAGGAAGCGGTAGTTGTAGAGGCCGGTCAGCTCGTCGGTGGAGGCCTGCCGCTGCGCGATGGCCAGGATGCGGTAGCGCTCCAGGGCCAGCGTGGCCTGCTCCGCCGCGGCCGCGACCAGCGCATTGTCGGCGGCGTTGAAACCGTCGGGCTTGTCGGCGAGGGCGAGCGCGCCGAGCACACTGGCGCCGATGCGCAGCGGCGAGGCGCAGAGGTCGCGCAGGCCGGCCCGCGCCTCGGGCGTGCCGTCGAGGGCGACGGCCTGCAGCGGTGTGCCCGTCTGCGCCGCCAGCGCGGCGGTGACGGGTCCGCCGCCGCTGAGCAGCGCGGCGGCGTCCAGCTCGGTGTCGACGCCGTCGCTGACGGCGAAGGGGTCGGCCATGTCGGAGCCTTCCACGACGATCAGCGCACCGCGGGCGCCGGTGGTGGTGCGCAGGGCGCTGCAGACGCGCTGCAGCGCCGTCTGCAGCGGCTGCGCGGCGTTCAGCTCGGAGGCGATCACTGCGCGCGCCTCGGCGCCGGCCAGGGTCGCCCGCAGCGCGGCGCGCATGCGCTCGAAGCTGCGCGCCAGGCGGCCCAGCTCGTCGTCGTTGCCGGGCGGGATCTGCACGTCGAAGTCCTCGCGCTCCAGCGCGGCGACGGCGCGGTCGAGACGCTGCAGCGGGCGCTGCAGGTCGCGCTGCACGACCACGTATACGACCAGCAGGGCGACCAGGATCATCAGGATGGCGGTCACCGCGACGGGCCCGGCCACGCCGGAGAGGAAGCCGGAACCGGAGCCGACGAAGGAGGTCACCAGCAGCGACTCGCCGTGGCCCAGCGGGCGCAGCGAAGCGGCGGTGTCGTTGCCGCCGGCGCTGACGATGATGGCGCCTCCGGGAAGGCTCGACGCCGGCCCGTACGCCGCCGGCAGCCGCGCGCCGCTCTGCACCGCACCCAGTCCGGCGACGCTGCCGGTGACGAAGCTGGAGTCGCGCACCACGGCGACGGACGCGGCGTCGGCGCCGCCACCCAGCTCGGCGGCGAGCAGCTTGACGAAGGTGGCGTTCACGGGCCGCGCGATGAACACGTAGCCGCCCTCCACGCCGCTGATGGGAATCTGCACCACCAGCCAGGGCGCACCACTGAGGTCGACGGCGAGCTCCTGCTTCTCCGCCACGGCGAGGCGCAGCGCGGCGACCGCGGTGTCGCCGTCGGGGATGGCCGTGCCACCACGCATCGGTGCGGCGAAGCTGCTGCCCAGCACGTCGGCGCCGTTGGTGGCCAGCGACTGGCGCGCCATGATCGCCGTGGCGGTGTCGCTGTCGCCCGCGGACAGCGGCGCCTGCACCTGCTGGGCCACACCCGCGACATAGGTGCGCAGGGCCACGCGCTGCTGCGCGATGAGGTTCACGGCGATGCCCGCCTTGTCGGCGGCGCGGTCGAGGGCGACGCTGCGCGCGTCACTGGCGGCGAGCTGCACCGGGATGGCCGCGGTGGCGCCGGCGATGAGCAGGCCGAGCACGCCGAGGATGACGGCGAACCGGACCGAGAACGACGCCCTGCGCCGCAGATCCCTCACCCGTGCAGCGAGCATGGCCCTAACCGGGCCTGCGGGCGACGCGAATGCCGATCAGGGCACCGAGGGCCACCAGGCAGACCACCAGGCCGATCACCGGCGCGATGCTCAACCCGGTGACGGCGGGCACGAACTGGGCGGGTGCCGGCAGCGAGGCCGGCGGGATGATGGGCAGGTTGGGCAGCGACGGCGCCGACGACGATGGGCCGTGCGCGGGTGCGCCGCCGGTCGAACGCCGGGCGCTGCGCTGGGCTGGCGTCTCCGCGGCGGGGGCCGATGGCCCGGTCAACGGCACGCTCACAGTGCCGCCCTGCGCGGCGGGCGCCGCCCCGGGTGCCGCCGGTGTCGCCGGTGTGGTGCCTTCCGGAGACTCGATCGCCACGCGGCGCGCGAAGCGGCGGGGACCGAGGTCGGACACGAAGATGCCCGCCGCCGAGGAGAGGTCGTCGTCACCGTTCTCGCCGGGCTGCGCCACCACGAGGCTGTTGGCGATCGCCGCAGCGCCGTGGGGAACGGCCACCGCGGCGTTCTCGGCGCCTTCCTCGGGGCCCACCGGCGTCACCATGCCGCTGTGGTGCGCGTGCCCCCTGGCCAGGCCATGCGAGTTCGCGCTCGGCGCCGCGCCGGCCACCACCACGCTGCCCGAGAAGGCGACCAGCAGGGCGGTGACCACGGAGAGGACGCGGCCGTCACGCCGCGCACGAGGGCGCGGACAGCCACGATCCTGGAGGCGCGGCGCCACGGCGCCACCCCCCGCGGGTGCGACATGGTGATACATGGCCTGCCCCGGAAACTCCTGCTGGGGGGAACACTTCCTTGCTGGTGGGCATGGTACGTCCTGCCCTGCGGCCGTTCTGTGACTGCGTGGTGACAATACCGCGATGGGATCGCCGCCACCAGCGCATATATGGGCGTTCCAGCGGGCCGGTGCCGTACCCTCGGACGCATGCCGCAGGTGGTGATCAGCTTCCTCGACGGGGAGGTGCTCTACGCCGAGACGCCCGAGCTGACCTTCGAGCTGCCCGCCATCGAGGCACGGGTGGAGAACGTCGACGCCAACAGCGAGCGCGCCCTCATCCCCACCACGGCCATCCGCCAGATCATGGTCGGCGAGGTCGAGGAGGCGCCGCCCGCGGCGGTGGTGGAGAGCTGGGACAAGGCGGTCTTCCACTTCCTCGACGGGCAGATCCTGCACGCCCACATCGGCCCCGAGACGCTGCTCGGCCGCCACGGCGGCATCTGGCGCCTGGTCGAGCGCAACTCCGACGAGCTGCGCACCCTGGCGGTGCCCTACAGCGCGCTCAAGGCGGTGTTCCGGGTGCGCGTCTGGGACAGCCGTCCCGCCAGCGAGCGGGCCGCGCGCGAGGCCGGCGTCTCGCCGCACCTCGACGCCGTGGTGCGCGTGCTCGCCGAGCGCGAGGCGCGCTCCAGCGGGCAGGTGCGCCACGAGGAGGAAGCGCCCCTGATCAGCCGCATGCGGCGTGCCGCCCGGCGCGGCGAGGGCGAGGCCTGACCCGGCGCGGCCGTCACCGCACGCGAACCCCGCACGGTGCTGTCGCCTGCTACCTTTGAAGCCCTCATGCCTCCCCCCCAGGCCGAGGCTCCGGAGGCCGTCACCGCCACCGCTCCGCCTCTGGCATCGCGTCTGTTCTCCTGGCGCACGCTCGTCTCCTTCCTCGTCGCTGGCGGCATCGTCGCCTTCGCCATCAAGAAGGGCGGCATCTCCTGGAGCGACACCTGGGAGCACATCCGCCACGCCGACCTGCGCCTCTACGGGCTGGCGCTGCTGGCCTTCGGCGGCTCCATGGTGGTGCGCGCCGTGCGCTGGAAGCTGCTGCTGCGCAACGCCAGTGAGACCGGCTGCGGCACCTTCTCGCTGTTCGAGATCATCTTCGCCTCCTTCTTCGTCAACTGCGTGATCCCGGCGAAGATGGGCGACGTCTACCGCGCCTTCCTGGTGCGCCAGCGCGAGCACGTCGGCGCCAGCAAGGCGCTGGGCACCATCATCGCCGAGCGCCTTCTCGATCTCTTGGTGCTCATGGGCCTGCTGGTCATCACCGGCGCCATCGCCTTCCACAACAAGGTGCCCTCACAGCTGGTTCCGTACGCCATCGCCGGCGCGGTGCTCTCGGTGTTCGGCGTCACCGTGGTGGTGGTGATGGCGCTGGGGCGCGGGCAGCGTCTGGTGCGCCGCCTGCCCGGGCGGCTGCAGGACCGCTACGAGAGCTTCCGCCGCGGCGCGGTGCAGTCGCTGCGGCCCTGGCCCTTCCTGGTGCTGCTCACCGTCGCGGTGTGGTGCCTGGAGGGCGCGCGTCTCGGCCTGGTGGTCACCGCGCTCAACCTCGAGTCGCTGCTGCATCCCTCGCAGTTCCTGCTCGTCGCCCTGGTGGCGGCGCTGCTCACCACGGTGCCCTTCACACCGGGCGGGCTCGGCCTGGTCGAGGCGGGCATCATCAGCGTGCTGGCCATCGTCGCCGACGTGCCGCGCAGCGCCGGTGCCTCCATCGCGGTGCTCGACCGCAGCATCAGCTACGGTGCGGTGGTGATCATCGGCTTCGTCTTCTTCGCGCTCACCCACGTGCGAACACCGCGCACCGCGCGGCTGGCGGGCGAGACCGGCGCGTGAGGACGCTCGTCACCGGAGGGGCGGGCTTCATCGGCTCGCACCTCGCCGACGCGCTGCTCGCCGCCGGCCACGACGTCGCCGTCGTCGACGACCTCTCGCGCGGCCGGCGCGCGCAGGTGCCGGAGGCGGCGCGGCTGCACACCGTCGACGTGCGCAGCCCGGAACTGCATGCGCTGCTGGGCGAGGAGCGGCCCGAAGTGGTGTTCCACCAGGCGGCGCAGATCGACGTACGCCGCTCCATCAGCGAGCCGCTGCTCGACACCGAGATCAACGTGGTCGGCATGGTCAACCTGCTGCAGGCCTGCGCCGGCGCGGGGGTGCGCCGGGTGGTCTTCGCCTCCAGCGGCGGCGCCATCTACGGCGACACCGAGCAGGTGCCCACGCCCGAGGAGCACGTCGCCATGCCCGCCTCGCTCTACGGCGCTGCCAAGCTCTGCGGCGAGGCCTACGGCGGCGTCTACGCGCAGCTCTACGGGCTGGAGTTCGTGGCGCTGCGCTACGCCAACGTCTACGGGCCGCGCCAGGACCCGCACGGCGAGGCGGGAGTTGTGGCCATCTTCGCCCGCAAGCTGCTGAGCCGGGAGACGCCGGTGATCAACGGTGACGGCACCCAGAGCCGCGACTACGTGTACGTCGGCGACGTGGTGCGGGCCAACCTGCTCGCCGCCGCGGCGGATCGCTCCGCGCTGGGCGCGTACAACGTGGGCACGGGACGCGAGACCGACGTCAACGCGCTCTTCGCCCTGCTGCGCGACGCCGCCGGTGTGCGCGGCGAGGCGTCGCACGGACCGGCCAAGCCGGGTGAGCAGCGGCGCTCCTGCCTCGACGCCTCGCGGGCGGCACGCGTGCTGGGCTGGTCGCCGCAGGTGGGACTGGAGGACGGGTTGCGCACCACCGTCGAGTTCTTCCGCGAGATGGCCGCTACGCGCTGACCTCCCGGGCGCCGCGAGCGCTGCGGAAGGTGCGGCGGTAGGCGAGCGGCGCGATGTCGAGACGGCGGGCGAAGTGCACGCGCAGTGCGGCCGCGCTGCCGAAGCCGGCGCGGCCGGCCACCTCGTCGATGCCGAGATCCGTCGTCTCCAGGAGTCGGCGTGCCTGGGTGAGCCGCTGCGCCAGCAGCCACTGGTGCGGCGTGCCGCCGAGGGCTGCGGCGAAGCGGCGCACGAAGGTGCGCGGCGACATGTGCGCGCGCCGGGCCAGCACCTCGACGCTCAGCTCCTCGTCGAGATGGGCCAGCGCCCAGGCCAGGGCCGCGCCGAGTGCGCCGTCGCGGCGGTCGGCGGCGATGGGCGTCTCGATGTACTGCGCCTGGCCGCCCTCGCGGTGGGGCGGCACCACCATGCGCCGGGCGATGCGGTTGGCCACGTCCGCTCCGTACTCGGTGCGCACGATGTGCAGGCAGAGGTCGATGCCCGCCGCGGTGCCGGCGCTGGTGAGCACCTGGCCCTCGTCGACGTAGAGCACGTCGGGCGCGACGCGGACGCGGGGATGGCGCTGCGCCAGCGCGGGCGCGTAGCGCCAGTGCGTGGTGGCGCGGCGATCGTCGAGCAGTCCCGCGGCGGCGAGGACGAAGGCGCCGCTGCACAGGCTCATGACCCGCGCACCACGCGCGACCGCCGATCGCAGCGCGTCGAGCACGGCCGCGGGCGGCTGCTCGTCGGGCGAGCGCCAGCCCGGGATGGCGATCAGCTCCGCTGCTTCGAGGCGCTCCAGGCCGTGGGGCGTGTCGATGCTGAAGCCGGACGAGGTGCGCAGCGGCGGCGGCTCGCCGGCCACCAGGGCGAAGTCGAAGCGGGGCAGGCCGTCGGCGCTGCGGTCGAGGCCGAACACCTCGCAGACCACGCCGATCTCGAAGACCGGCGCCTGGTCGAAGGCGACCACGGCGACGTTGCGGAGCATCAGCAGCGACTATGGCAGAAATTTCACACACAGTGTCATTGCTGCCACTGGAAGGCTCGCTCCGAGCGCCGCAGAGTCCTGGCATGGAGGTACTGCTCCCCAGCCTGCTGATCGCGCTGGCGATCCTGGCGCCGCTGCTCGGCGCCGACACCCGGGACGGCCGTGACTGGCAGGCCCCGCCCGACAACACCACCTGGAGGTGGCGCTGACACCATGCCCGTCACGACCTCGCTCGTCCTGGCCACGCCCGCCGCGGCGCCGGAGGTGGCGCGCCGCCACGTCCTCGACAAGCTCAGCGTGGAGACCGATCCCTCCGACGTGCACGCCGACATGTCCGCCGAAGCGGGCGGCTTCGTGGTCGTCGACGCACGTTCGCGCGAGGCGTATGGCCAGGGACACGTCCCCGGCGCGCTCTCGCTGCCGCACGGCGAGATCGAGGCGCAGAGCGTTGCCGGGCTGTCGCGCGACGACGTGGTGGTGGTGTACTGCTGGGGCCCGCACTGCAACGGCGCCGCGCGCGCGGCGGTGAAGCTGGCCGCGCTCGGCTACCGTGTCAAGGAGATGATCGGCGGCATCGACGGCTGGCGCCGCGAGGGCCTGCCGGTATCAGCCGGCGACTCCAGCGAGCCCGCAGCCAGATGAGCACCCGCATCCGCATCATCGACGCCTTCAGCGACACGCCGTTCGCGGGCAACCCCGCGGCGGTGTGCGTTCTCGACGGAGAGGCCTGGCCCGACGAGGGCTGGATGGCGCGCGTCGCCGGTGAGATGCGCATGCCCATGACGGCCTTCGCATTGCGATTGCGCGACGGCGCGCGCGCCGACTGGGGACTGCGCTGGTTCAACGCCACGATGGCCGAAGACGACTTCTGCGGCCACGCGACTCTGGGCACCGCGCATCTGCTCTTCGGCGACGGATTGGCGCAGAACGCGGTGCGCTTCGACACGCGCGCAGGCATCCTCGTCGCGCGGCCGCAGGATGACGGCGCCATCACCCTCGACTTCCCCGCGGCACAGGTGACGGCGCGCGACGTGCCCGACGGACTCGACGCGGCGCTCGGCGGTGTGCATGTGGAATCCGCGCATGCGACCGGCACTCTGCGCGACCTCCTCGCCGTGGTCGCCGACGCTGCCGCGGTGCGCAGCGTGGTGCCGGACTGGGCGGCGCTGGAAGCGATCGCAGAGCGCGAGGACCTGCGCGGGATCATCGTCACCGGCCCGGGCGGCGGGCGCGACGGCCACGACTTCGTGTCGCGCTTCTTCTCCCCGACCGGCGGCATCTACGAGGACGCGGTGACCGGCAGCGCGCACACCGCATTGGCGCCCTACTGGTCGGGACGGCTGGGACGGAAGCGGCTGGTCGGGTTGCAGGCGTCGGCGCGCACCGGGGTGGTCCGCACCGAGCTGGCGGGCGACCGGGTGCTGCTCACCGGGCGCGCCGTGGTGGTCGTCGACGGGTCGCTGCTGGCCGCGGAGGTGGCGCCGCCCGCCGCAGTGTAGACACGAAAAAAGAGGGCGCCCCGTGTGGGTTGGGACGCCCTCCTCTGCCCCGAAGGGCCTTCCTTACACCTCGTCGATGTAGCGGCCGGGCGGCGGGCCGCCGTAGGTGCGGCGACGCCCGAAGTAGCCGGGGCCGGCCCACGACGACCAGAAGATCAGCGACAGCATGATGCCGGCTGCCCCGACCGCCATGAGGATGATCCCGATGGTGTGGAGATCCACGCCGCTGTTCGTGCTCACGTGCACGGCGAAGGCGAGGACCGCTCCCACCGCGACGAGGAAGAGTCCGACTCCGAGTCCCATGCAGGTGTGCCTCCAAATTTTGCTGAGCCTCAGTTGTGGCTCTTGGTGTGTGTAATGCTATCACATTTGCTCACACCACAACGCATACCAAGGCGCCGAACCGCTCAAATCGGCCCTCCGCCTCGCAGGTTCAGCGCCCCGCGGTGACCTCGGCCGGCCCCACCAGGCGGGCGGCCGCCTCCAGGCATTCCGCCGCGGCGGCACGCAGCTCGGCCACGGCCCTCTGCACGCCGGGGTTGTCGGCGTGGTTGCCCGCCTCGAGCATGCGGCAGGCCCAGCCCAGGTCCTCGATCCCCGCGCTGAGCAGCGAGCGGGCCGAGTCGAGCAGGTCGCGCTCCTCCGCCTCGGCGTCGGGCTCGAGCCGGGCGAGCTGCTCCTGGTACCCGGTCAGCTTCTTGCGCGCGGCCGAGGCCGCGGCCACCAGGGGGTCGGCCTCGCGCTGGGCGGCCTCGCGTGGCCGGCCGGCCGCCTGGCGCAACGCCTCGTCGAGCTCGGTTGCGCGGGCGGCGCTGAACTCGCCGATGCGGGCCAGCACGGTGCGGTAGTCGTCGGCGGCCACCGGCGCGCCGCCGCCGAGCGCGCGGAAGCTCAGGTAGAGCATCGCCGCCACCACCAGGATGACGGCCACGTAGGTGAGCATCGGGCGACCGGCGGGCGGACCCGCCGCCTACTTGTAGCGGAAGGTGATGCGGCCGCGGCTGAGGTCGTAGGGGCTGAGCTCGACGCGGACGCGGTCGCCGATGAGGATGCGGATGTAGAACTTGCGCATCTTGCCGGAGGTGTAGGCCAGCACCTCCTGCCCCGTCTGCAGCTTCACCTTGAACATGGCGTTGGGAAGCGGCTCGACGACGGTGGCGTCCATCTCGATCGTCTCCTCCTTCACGTCCTCGACGGCGGCGGCTGCGGGACCTCCGTCGCGACGGCGTGCCGGACCGCGGCGACGAGCGCCTCCGGGCCGGGGGGGACGACGAGCCAAAGTTCTCTCTGCTCCTGGGATTTCCGGGCGTTTCGCGGGCACGCTGACGAGAGGGTTGGCGATCTGGTGCCCAGCCGCAGGGTAGCATGCACCGCCATGGCGCAGCGGAAGACGCCTCCCAGGGCGCCCGCGCCCGCCGTCCTCGACCGGGTCGGCCCCTACACCCTCGGTGAGCTGCTGCGCCGCGACCGCTTCGGGGAGGTCTACCGGGGCGAGGGGCCACAGGGTCCGGTGCGGGTGCGCGTGTGTCCCGCCCAGGACGACCCCGCACCGCTCAGCGCCGCGCTCGACGCGGTGGCGGCCGCGCGGTCCCCCACCGTGGCGCCCGTGCTCGACCAGCTCGCCGACGACGCGGGCAGGGTGGCGGTGGTCACCCCGCTCGACCGGCTCACCCTGGCCGAGCGCCGCAAGCTGGGCCGCCTCGACGCGACCGGCATCGGCCCGCTCGGCTGCGCCCTGCTCGACGGGCTGGCCGCTCTGCACGCCGCCGGCGTCCAGCACGGCGCCGTCACCGTGGGCGCTGTGGGGATCGACGAGGAGGGCGCCGCGCGCTGGCAGGACGCCGGGCTGCAGGCGCCGCTGAGCCACTCGCGCATGTCGCCCCAGCTCCGCGCCGCCAACGACGTCAGCGAGTGTGCCGCCCTGCTCCGCGACCTGGGGCGGCTGCCCGTGGAGCTGGAGGCGGTGCTCGACCCGGTGGCCAGCGGCGTCCCCGGTGCCCCGGATCGCGCCGAGCCGCTGGCGGCCGCCTGGCGCACGGCGCTGGCCAAGCTCGACATGCCGGTACCGCCTCCGGGCGTGCGGGCGCGGGTCCCGGGGCTGCTCGGGCCGCCGCCCAAGCCCGTCAAGCGCCGCGCGGCCCGCAGGCCGGTCCCGGGCTTCGTGCGGGTGATCGGTGCTGTCCTGCTGATCCTGGCCGCGCTGGCGGTGACGCCCGCGGCCGCGCTCGGCCCCGGCGGCCGCCCGCTGCTGGAGCGCATCGACGCCTACGCGCCCCCGCGCAAGGGGATGCAGCTCGACTACCGCCTGCTCGCGGCCGGCGTGGACGTGAGCGTCACCCTGCGGGTCACCGACGAACGGGTGGTGGCCGGGGTGCTCAGCATCAGCCTGCAGGCGTCCACCTCGTTGCGCGGCGGTGCGGCCGGCCTGCCGCTGGGCCTGGCGGGCGGCACGGTGCGGGTGAACTCGGACAGCATCGTGCGCACCGCGGCAGGGGGCAGCGTGCGCGACCTGGTGCTGCCGCTGGCGCCCGGCACGCGCTGGAGGGACCGGCGCACGGGCAGTGCGACGGACGAGGTCATCGAGGAGACGCGCACCGTGCTCGGCCCGGTGCCGCTCGACGTCGCCGCCGGGCACTTCGACCGCTGCGTGGCGGTGTCGCTGGCCTCGGCTACGCGGATCGGCTCGAACACGCCGGCGGCCGGCCAGGGAGTGCTCTGGTACTGCCCCGGCGTGGGCCTGGCCCATGCCCTGCTGCAGGTCGCCGGCGAGACGCTGAGCGTCGACCTGGTCTCGGTGCATTGAGAGCCCACCGGTAGAATCGAGCTCCGCCCCACCTCGCTGGAGGCCTGCGCTCCCCCGATGCCCGCTCGTCCCACCGCCGCTTCCGCCTACCTCGACGCGCTCCGCAGCCGCGTCCTGGTGTTCGACGGCGCCATGGGGACCAGCCTGCAGTCCTGCAACCTCACCCCCGAGAGCTACGGCGGCGCCGAGCTGGAGGGCTGGATCGACGGGCTGACCCTGCACAGCCCGGACGTCGTGGCGGGCATCCACCGCTCCTTCCTCGAAGCCGGCTGCGACGTGGTGGAGACCAACAGCTTCCAGGCCTCCCCGCTGCGTCTCGCCGAATGGCGCAACGCCGAGCGCACCCACGAGCTCAACGCCGGCGCCGCCGCGCTGGCCCGGCGCGTCTGCGACGAGTTCAGCAGTGCCGGGAAGCCGCGCTTCGTGGCCGGGTCGATCGGGCCCAGCGGCTTCCTGCCCTCGTCGGACGATCCCTCGCTGGGCAACATCCGCTTCGAGGACCTGGTCGAGACCTTCCGGGTGCAGGCGCGCGGACTCGTCGAGGGCGGCGCCGACCTGCTCATCATCGAGACGCAGCAGGACATCCTGGAGACGCGGGCGGCCATCTTCGGCGCGCGCGCGGCCTTCACCGACCTCGCGCGCGCGGTGCCCATCCAGGCGCAGGTGTCGCTCGACACCTCGGGACGCATGCTGCTGGGCACCGACATCGGCGCGGTGCTGGCCATCCTCGAAGCGCTGCACGTCGACGTCGTCGGGCTCAACTGCTCGACGGGTCCCGAGCACATGCGCGAGCCCATCCGCTACCTCTGCGAGCACACCCGGCTGCCGGTGTCGTGCATCCCCAATGCTGGGCTGCCGCGCAACGTCGGCGGCAACGCGGTGTATCCGCTCGAACCCGCGCCGATGGCGGCGGAGCTGGCCCAGTTCGTGCGCGAGTTCGGCGTCAACGTGGTGGGCGGCTGCTGCGGCACCACGCCGGAGCACCTGCGCGAGCTGGTTTCTGCGGTGTCTGCGGTTGCTCCACGCGCGCGCGGAGGGGGAACGCTGGCATCCGGCCGCACTCCAGCGGCGGATGCTGGCGTGGGGGAGGCCCCCGTCGGGCGCGCGTCAGCGCGCGGAGAAACGGAGATCGACGACCAGCCGCGCCTGGCCAGCGCCATCCGCAGCGTCACCATCCGCCAGGAGCCGGCGCCGATGCTGATCGGTGAGCGGGTCAACGCGCAGGGCTCGCGCAAGATGAAGCGCCTGCTGCTCGCCGACGACTACGACGGCATCCTCGACATCGCCCGCGAGCAGGTGGAGAGCGGTGCGCACACCCTCGACGTCCAGGTGGCGCTCACCGAGCGCACCGACGAGGCCGAGCAGATGCGCCTGCTGGTCAAGAAGCTGCAGATGGCCGTCGACGCCCCGCTGGTCATCGACACCACCGAGGCCGACGTGGTGCGCGCCGCGCTGGAGACCTATCCCGGACGTTGCGTGGTCAACAGCATCAACCTCGAGGACGGGCGCAAGCGCATCGACGCCTTCCTGCCCATGATCCGCGACCACGGCGCCTGCGTCATCGCGCTGACCATCGATCGCAGCGACGACGTCGGCGGCATGGCCAAGACGCGCCACACCAAGCTGCTCGCCGCGCAGCGCATCCACGACATCGCCGTGGGCGAGTACGGATTGCAGCCCTCGCAGCTGCTCTTCGACACGCTGACCTTCACCCTGGCCACGGGGCAGGAGGAGTACCTCGACAGCGCCGTCGAGACCATCGAGGGCATCCGGCTCATCAAGCAGTCGCTGCCGGGCGTGTACACCACGCTGGGGCTGTCGAACGTCTCCTTCGGCTTCGCGGCGGCGGCGCGGCCGGTGCTCAACAGCGTGTTCCTCTACCACTGCGTCGAGGCCGGGCTGGACACGGTCATCATCAACCCCGCGCACGTGGTGCCCTACTTCGACATCGACGCCGAGCAGCGCGAGCTGGCCGAGGACCTCATCTTCAACCGCCGCCCCGACGCGCTGCCGCGCTTCATCGCCTACTTCGAGGAGAACGCGGGGGAGGCGGACACGGGTGCGCAGAAGGAGGATCCCTTCGCCGGGATGGCGCCGCCCGAGCGCATCCACCAGCAGATCCTGCACCGCCGCAAGGACGGCATCGAGGAGCAGATCGACCTGGCGATGCAGGAGCGCGACCCGGTGGCGGTGCTCAACGACATCCTGCTGCCGGCCATGAAGGACGTCGGCGACCGCTTCGGCGCCGGGGAATTGATCCTGCCCTTCGTGCTGCAGAGCGCCGAGGTGATGAAGCGCGCCGTCGCCCACCTCGAGCAGTTCCTGGAGAAGAAGGAGGGCTACACCAAGGGCCGCGTGGTGCTGGCCACGGTCTTCGGCGACGTGCACGACATCGGCAAGAACCTGGTCAACACCATCCTGACCAACAACGGCTACACGGTGTTCGACCTGGGCAAGCAGGTGCCGCTCAACACCATCATCGACAAGGCGGTGGAGGTCAACGCCGACGCCATCGCGCTGTCGGCGCTGCTGGTGAGCACCTCCAAGCAGATGCCCGCCTGCGTGCGCGAGCTGGACGCGCGCGGGCTGTCCTTCCCGGTGCTGATCGGCGGTGCGGCCATCAACCGCGGCTTCGGGCGGCGCATCCTCTTCGTCGAGGACACGCGCCTGCACGAGCCGGGCGTCTTCTACTGCAAGGACGCCTTCGAAGGCCTCGACACCATGGACCAGCTCGTCGAGCCCGCCCGGCGGGCGGCGCTCGTCGAGCGCATCGTCGCCGAGGCGCACACGCATCGGGAGTGCGAGGAGCAGAAGGCCGAGGCGCGCGCCGCGGCGCCCGCGCCGTCGAACGGCGCCAGGCCCGCGCGCAGCGACACGCGCGTCGACGTGCCCATCCCGGCGCCGCCGTTCTGGGGCCCGCGCGCGCTGCACGGCATCGACCCGCACGCGGTCTACCCGTTCATCGACCGCAACTCGCTGTTCAAGATGAGCTGGCAGTTCCGCGGCATCCGCGACCCCGAGCGCTGGGAGGCGCTGCTGCGCGACGAGCTGGAGCCGCGCCTTGCGCTCTGCATGGAGGAGGTGGACCGCGAGGGCTACCTCGACATCCAGGCGCTCTACGGCTACTTCCCCGCCTGGGCGGAGGGCGACGACGTCGTCCTCTTCTCACCCGACGACCGCGGCCGCGAGATCGGCCGCTTCGCCTTCCCGCGGCAGTCCGAGCAGAACCGCCTCTGCCTCGCCGACTACGTGCGCCCGCGCGACTCCGGCGAGCAGGACGTCGTCGCGCTACAGCTGGTCACCGTCGGCCCGCGCGCGAGCGAGAAGTCCAACGCCCTGCAGGCCTCGGGCGACTACGACGCCATGCTGCGCGTGCACGGGTTCTCGACACAGATGGCCGAAGCCACCGCTGAGTACGTGCACGACCTGATCCGCCGCGAGCTGCAGCTCGGCGAGGACCAGGGCCGCCGCTACTCCTGGGGCTATCCCGCCTGCCCCGACCTCGAGGACCACCGCGTCCTCTTCGACGTTCTGCCCGCCGCCGAGATCGGCGTGTCGCTCACCGAAGGCTTCCAGCTGGTGCCCGAGCAGTCCACCGCGGCCATCGTCATGCACCATCCCCAGGCGCGCTACTTCGCCGTCTACACCGCGCAGTCCGCCGCCGAGGACGCCGGCGAGCCGGCCACGCGCGGCACACCCGAACCCGTCGCGTAGTGGACGTCTACATCAGCATCGATCTCGAAGGCGTCGCCGGCGTGGTGGCGCGTGCGCAGGTCATCCCCGCCGAGACGTACGCCTACCGGCAGGCCTGCCGCCTGATGACCGAGGAGGCCAACGCCGCGGTGCGCGCCGCCGCCGAGGCGGGGGCCACGCGCATCGTGGTCAACGACTCACATGCGCGCATGCTCAACCTCGACCCCGAGCTGCTCGACCCGCGCGCCGAGTGCAGCATCGGCTTTCCCAAGCCCTTCTACATGATGGCCGGCATCGGCCCGCGCTTCGACGCGGCGATCTTCCTCGGCTACCACGGCGGCGCGGGCTCGGCGCCCGCCATCCTCGACCACACCTACTCGTCACGCACCTTCCGCGCGGTGCGCCTCAACGGCGTGCGGCAGACGGAGACGACCCTCAACGCGGCATTGGCCGGACACCACGGCGTGGCGGTCGCCATGGTCAGCGGCGACGAGGCGACCTGCGCCGAGGCGCGCGCGACGCTCGGCCCCGACCTGCCCACCGTGGCCACCAAGGCCGCCTTCGGCAACGAGGCCGCCTACAACCTGCACCCCACCGTCGCCCGCGAGCGCATCGCCGCGGCCGCGCGCGACGGCCTGCAGCGCGTCACTGCGGGCCACCTGCACCCTTACGTCGTCGAGCCGCCCTACGTCCTCGAATGCGACGTGCACACCACCCTTGCCGCCGACTACGTCTCGACCATCCCGGGTGTGGAGCGCCCCGCCGGTCGCACCCTGCGCTTCACCCACGACGACTACCCCACGGTCTTCCGCGCCCTGCTCAGCATGGCCATGCTCGGCGGCCTGGCCGGTGTCTAGGCAGCCTCAGTCCGTGTAGCGGGAGATCTGCCGGTCCTCCTCGCTGCGCGCCCGCTGGTAGAGCGAGCAGCTCTGGGGCTCGGTGATGCAGGGGGGGACGGGGTTGCGGCCGGTGAAGCGGTGGGTGCGGCGGTCGACGTGGCAGTCGGCCTTGTAGCGGGTCAGCATGCCGAAGGGGCCGGCGCGCTCGCGGAGGATCTGCTCGAGGTAGGGGCAGCGGCGGCGCGGGCCCGTGTAGCCGCGGTGGGGTTGGGCCGGCTGCTCGTCCTGGGGGCGGCGGCGGCGTGGGGGCGGCGGTGGCTCGGCCCGCACGGCTGACCGTCAGGCGTCGAGCATCGCCTCGATGCGCGCCGCCAGCTCCTTGATCTTGAAGGGCTTGCCGAGGGTCTCGACGTTGCCGTAGGCCTCCAGCTTGGGCGCGGTGGTGGGGTTGACCAGGGCGCTGACCACCAGGACCTTGGGCGAGGTGCCGTTCTCGGCGCGGATGCGCTCCAGCACCTGGGAGCCGCTGAGCTCGCCGGGCAGCATGAGGTCGAGCAGGATCAGATCCGGCTGGAACTCGCTGAACAGGGCCAGGCCCTCATCACCCGACTTCGCCACCTTCACCTCGTACCCCTCCATGGTGCAGAGGAGCGACTCGATGTCGGCGAGGGCGTAGTAGTCCTCGATGATCAGGACCTTCTTCATGGACGTTCCGGTGGTCATTGGTGCGCGTTTCTCCCGGCTGAGGCGGCGCTGAGCATAGCACGGGGCGGAGACGGCTCCCGGCCGGCTGCGACACTCCCGTGACCGCTTCTTTCCCGGCCCTGTCGCCGTGCTGCGAGTCCTTCATCGCCGGCCTCCGGAACAGGCCCTCCGAGCGGTGCTAAGGTCGGTCTCCGGCACCGGGCACCCGCCCCCGGCACCGGACGCAGCGCGCCGCACCGTCGAGGCACCGATGACCAGCACCGCAGCCGCCGCCCCGCCTCGGGAACGTTTGACTGCCTTGGCGCGTTGGGCGGCAGCGCACCGCTGGCTGCTGGCCTTCGGCGCCTGCGGCCTGGCCATCCTCCTGCAGCGACTGGCCGCGCTCGACAGCGCGCCGCTGCCCCAGTACACCGACGAGGCCGACATCGGCTACAACGCCTGGGCGGTGGCCACCTCGGGCATCGACGAGCACGGCCACACCTGGCCGCTCTTCTTCGAGTCCTTCCACGACTACTCGAAGAGCCCCGTCTACGTCTACGCGCTGGCGCCGCTGACGCGCATCCTCGGGCTCACGCCGGCGGTGGAGCGGCTGCCCGCGGCGCTCTCCGGCGTGGCGGTCTGCGCGCTGCTGGCGCTGGCGGCGTACCGCATCACCCGCTCACGGCCGGTGGCGCTGCTGGTGCTGCTCCCCGCGGGCGTCGAGCCCTGGCTGGTGGTGCAGAACCGCGTCGGCTTCGACGTCAACGCCATCGTGCTCTGTGTGGCCGGCGCAATCTGGGCGGTGAGCCACGCCGCCGAGAACGGGCGCCGCGGCTGGTTCGTCGCCGCAGGCGTGTGGACCGGCGCCACCATCTACGCGTACGAGACGGGACGCGTCTTCGCGGTCGTGCTCTGGGTGGCCATCGCCCTGTCCTTCGCCCTGCCGCGCGGACGCTTCAGGAACTGGATCTACAGCGCCCTCCCGGTGCTGGGCGCATATGTCGTGCTGCTGGCCTGGTCGCTGCGCCATCCCGGCGCGCTGACGGCCCGCTTCGGCACGGTGAGCATCCTCGGCGACAATCCCGGCCCCCTCACGGTTGTGGCCCGCTTCGTCAACAACTACATCCAGTACTGGGGCGCGCCCTTCCTGGCCAATCATGGCGACGCCAACCTCCGCCACCACACGGGGTCCGGCGGCGAGCTGCTGGTGGTCACCCTGCCCGCCATCCTGCTGGGCATCGGCGTCTGCGCCACGCGCTGGCGGGAGCCGCTGCCGCGCTTCACCCTGCTCGGCCTGCTGCTGGGGCCCGTGCCCGCGGCGTTCACCATGGACGGCACGCCGCACGCACTGCGCTCGGCGGTGATGCTGCCCTTCCTCCTGCTCGCCTCGGCGTACGGCTGGCAGCTCATGCTGCCCTGGCTCACCCGGCGGCGCATGGTGGCCTCGGTGCTCGCCGTGGCGGCGCTGGTCGAGGGCGTGGTCTTCTTCAACGACATGTACCACTACTGGCCGCAGCGGTCCGCGCTGGCCTTCGAGGCGGGGCTGGGACCGGCCGTGGTGCGCGCCCACCAGGCGGCGGGAAGCGACCACGAGGTGGTCCTCTCCGACCACTTCGACGGCGCCTACGTCTACGCCTACTTCTGGCTGCGCACCGACCCGCACCTCGCCGCCACGCAGGGGCTGCAGGCGCTGCACATGCGCGTCGGCGACATCGGCAGCGCGCAGCCGGGCGACATCATGGTGCTCGACGCCGGGCAGACGCCGCCGCCCGGCTCGACGCTCATCGAGCGCGAGACGGTCGAGCTCGATCGCCCTGTCGACCTGGCGCGAGCGCCGTCACACGGAACGCTGGTGGTCGCCTCGGTCTGGAGGCGTTAGACCTCGCGGTCGATGACGGTGGCGGTGCCGATGCCGCCGCCGCAGCACATCGTCTCCAGCCCGACCTGCTTGCCGCTGCGCTCCAGCTCGTGGAGCAGCGTGGTCATCAGCCGCGCGCCGCTGGCGCCGAGGGGATGGCCCAGGGCGATGGCGCCGCCGTTGACGTTGACGCGGTCCATGTCGGGGTTGTGCTCGCGCTGCCAGGCGATGGGCACCACCGCGAAGGCCTCGTTGACCTCGAAGAGATCGATGTCGGGCAGGCTCATGCCGGCCTTGGCCAGCACCTTGGTGGTGGCGGGGATGGGGCCGGTCAGCATGGTCACGGGGTCGACGCCGACCACCGCCTGGGCGCGGATGCGGGCGCGCGGGGTGAGGCCCAATTCCGCCGCCTTCTCGCGCGACATCAGCAGGATGGCGCTGGCGCCGTCGGTGATCTGCGAGGAGTTGCCTGCGTGCAGGATGCCGTCCGGCTTGAAGGACGGCTGCAGCCCGGCCAGGGTCTCGACGGTGGTGGTGGGACGGATGCCCTGGTCCTGCGAGACGACGCGGCTGTCGCCGTTCTCGCCGACGACGTAGGGCGCGATCTCGCGGTCGAAGCGGCCCTCGGCCTGCGCGCGGGCGGCGCGGCGGTGCGACTCGGTGGCCAGCTCGTCGGCCTGCTGGCGGGTGATGCCCCACTGCTCGGCGATCATCTCGGCGGCCAGGCCCTGGGAGACCAGGTTGTACTGCTCCATCAGCTCCGGCGGGAACGGCGAGCCCGGGCCCTGCAGCACGGTGCTGCCCATGGGCACGCGGCTCATGCTCTCCACGCCGGCGGCGATGGTGATGTCGCAGACGCCGGACTGGATCAGGTTGGCGGCGAAGTGCACCGCCTGCTGCGAGGAGCCGCACTGGCGGTCGACGGTGGTGGCGGGAACCTCGATGGGGAAGCCGGCCAGCAGCACCGCCTGCCGGGCCACGTTGATCGACTGCTCGCCGGTCTGCATCACGCAGCCGAAGACGACGTCGTCGACCAGGGCGGGATCGAGCTTGGCCCGGCTCACCACCTCGCGCAGAACGTGGGCGCCGAGCTTGAGGGGATGGACGTCCTTGAGGTCGCCATTCTTCTGGTTGCCGCGACCCAGCGGTGTGCGCACGGCCTCGACGATCACGACGTCAGTCATCTGCTCTTTCTCTCCCCAACGTGGAACTGCTCGGGAGGATAGCAGCGCACGCCTCGGCGACGCTCTGCGCCCCGCACGCCTGTTCGCGGTTGCGTCAGCGGCGCGCCACCACCGCCAGCGTTTCCACGCGCGTGTCCGGCTGCTGCACCTCGGCGGGACCGTTGTCGACGGTGGCGCGCTCGATGTCGACGACCCGCGCCTGGGCGGGCAGCTCGTCGTTGGGCATGAGCACCATGTAGTCGCCGGGCTGCGCGTCGGCGGCGATCGACGACGGATCCTCGACGCGCATGTGCAGCGGCTCCAGTCCGTCGCGCACGTACGTGTTCGGATCCAGGCGGAAGCGGAAGAGCGCCTGGATGTAGGCGTTGTCGAGCGAGGTGGACAGGTAGATCACGTGATGGCCGCCGGCCAGCTGCGCGGCGCGCACGATGGCGTCGCCCTGCCCGGCGTCGAAGTAGGCCAGCGCGCGGCCGGGATATTGGACGTAGAGGTCGTAGAAGAATGCGCCGGCTTCGACACAAACTGCCGCGGCGACGGCCAGCGCGACCACCCGCCGGGTGGCCAGCACGCCGGCGAGGAGGTGCCAGCCGTAGACGCTGAAGGCGATCAGGAAGGGCAGCATCAGCGCGGCGCGCAGCGAGTGCGGCGTGCCCTCCGCGGTGGCCGCGGCGGGGACGGGTGCGGCGATGGCGCCGAGGACGAGGATGCGGCAGAAGGCGTCGCGGCGTATGCGGGCGATGCAGACGCCGGCGCCGAGCACGATCACCGGCAGCGTGGTCACCAGCAGCATGCCGCCGAGACCGGGGTTGTGGCGCAGGTTGGGATCGCCGCGGGTGAAGAGGAAGGGCACACCCCAATAGGTGAGGTAGTTGCTGAAGAAACGCCCCAGCAGGGTGCCGAAGGGAGGATGGTCCCAGGCGATGCTGAGGATGTCGAAGCGCCCGGTCAGCGCGCCCGGCGTGCGCGCGTTGTAGAGCAGCAGCGCCGCGTAGACCACGGCGAGGCCGGGCAGCATCCAGAGCCAGGTCCAGATGCGTTGCACACCGGGAACCAGGAAGCTGACCGCGACGATCGCGAAGAGCACCACGCCGAACACGCGCCCGGTGCTGTAGCCGAGCACCGACAGCGCCAGGGCCACGCCGGCCCAGCCGAACCAGCTCACCGCGCCGTCGCGCTGTGCCCGGGCGATGCACCACAGCGCGACCATCAGCATGGCCACCATCGAGATCACCTCGAAGCCGAGGCGGCTGTCCTGCACCAGCCAGGGCTCGATGCCGGCGGTGACCAGGGTCAGCCAGGTGGCCAGGCGCGAGCGGGTGAGCTGCCAGGCCATCGCCGCGGCGGCGGCGCAGAAGGCGAGACCGAAGAGCGCCGCGGGCAGTCGCACCACGTAGGACGTCAGCGGCAGGAACCAGGTGAACGGCGCCAGCGCGTAGATGTAGACGGGGTTCTTGAATTCCCCGAAGGCCTCGAAGAAGAGCGGGAAGCGCGCGCCGTGCTCGTCGACGCCGTGGTGCGCGATGGCCCAGGCGTTGTAGCCGATCGAGGCCTCGTCGTTGTAGAGCCCCGGCGGGGAGCCGCCCAGGTCGGCGAGGTGGAGGACGGCGAGCAGCAGCGCCGTGGCGGCGAAGGCGAGCGTCCAGGGGCTGGCCGTCAGCGCAGTGCGGCGCCGGGGCAGGCTCACTGCGTTGCGGCCACCAGTGCCCCGAACAGGCGCTGCGCCCAGTCGTGCTCGCCGACCAGCTCCTCCGGGTGCCACTGCACGCCGAGCAGGAAGCGCCGCTCGGGCAGCTCCACCGCCTCGACCAGCCCGTCGTCGGAGCGGGCGCTCACCGACAATCCCTCCCCGACGCGGTTGATGGCCTGGTGGTGCAGGCTGTTGACGCGCACGCGGTCGCGACCGAGGACGCGGTGCAGCAGGCTGCCGCGCTCGACCTGCACGTCGTGGATCAATTCGGTGCGCCGCTTGTCGTGGTGGCGCGGGTCGCCGGCACCCTGGACGGCGATGTCCTGCCAGAGCGTGCCGCCGAGCGCCACGTTGAGCACCTGGATGCCGCGGCAGATGGCCAGGGCGGGGCGGTCGTCGGCGAGCAGCCAGCGGGTGAGCAGCATCTCGGTGGTGTCCAGCTCCGCCTCGCTGCTGATGTCGCAGCCGGCGCGCGCCTCCTCGCCGTACAGCGGCGGCTCGACGTCGGGGCCGCCGGGCAGGCAGACCGCGTCGCAGCGCTCGTAGAGCACGCGCAGGCGGTCGGGTCCGCGCAGCAGCGGCAGGGGGAGCGGCACGGCGCCGGCGGCCTCGATGGCGTCGAGGTAGGCGCGGTTCTGCACCAGGCGCGGCGGGCGGTCCGGGGCGCCGGCCTGCGGGCGCAGGGTGATGCCGACGATGCGGGCAGTGGCCATCGCCGGGGAAGGTAGCAGGCCGGGTCAGGAGCTGAAGTGGAACCTGCCGATGTGCAGCCAGGGCGCCAGGGTGGCGCTGCCCTCGTCGGGGATCTCCAGGCGGCGGTCGCGGGAGATGCCCTGCACCGTGTCGAGGGCGCCGACGATGCTCTGGGTGAAGCGCAGGTCGCGGACCGGCGTGGTGACGCGGCCGTTCTCGATGCGGAAGGTGCCCTCGCGCGTCATGCCGGTGATCACGGTGCGCAGCGGATGCACCTCGCGCACGTACCAGAAGCGGGTCACGTAGAGCCCGTTGCGCACCGCGGCGATCAGCTCCTCCGGCGTGCGGTCGCCGGGCTCCATGACCAGGTGCGTGGCCACCGGGCCGCTGGTGTTGGGCAGCGGCAGCGCGTGGCCGGTGGTGCGCACGCCGTCGACCATCGCGGCCGGCGTGTCGTAGACGAAGTCGCGGCAGACGCCGTCCTCGACGAAGGTCACCGGCTGCGCGGTGACGCCCTCCCAGTCGAAGGGGAAGGGCAGCCCCAGCGGGTCGGACCCGTCGTCGCGCAGGGTGACGCCCTGGCTCATCAGCCGCTCACCGGGGCGCATGAAGCTGCGCTCCTCCTGCCTGGCGAGCGCGCCGAATCCCAGCCAGGACAGGTACTCGATCATCTCGGCCACCGCGTAGGGCGCCAGGACGACCTCGTAGTCACCGGGCTCGACGACCTGCGCGCCCTGGTTGCGCAGCGCGGTGTCGACGCTCTCCGCCGCCACCGCCCGGGGATCGACCGCGCCCACGTCGGCGGCGCAGCGGTCGGCGTAGCCGGCGCCGTCGTCGCCGCGCACCACCGCGGTCATGCGCGCCACGGTGCTGCGCGCGTGGCGCCGCACGCCGCGGGTGTTGACCACGGCGATCTGCTGCGCCCTGGTCTCGTAGGCGCCGAAGGCCTCCAGCCCTTTCGCCGCGGCCGCGCCTGCCACCACGGCGACCGCGTCGGCGCGCTGCTCCGGTGTCGCCTCCGCCGTGCCGTCGCTCCAGGCGGCCGGCTTCGCCTCCTCGGCGCGCGCGATTGCGGGGTCGGGGAGCGGGGCGACGTTCTCCTGTGCAGGCGAGAGCCGCCGCGCGTCCTCGGCGGCGCGAACCAGCCGGTCGGCGATGTCCTCCGCCTCGCCGCGCAGCTCGGCGACCCCGACACGCCCGTCGCGGATCAGCCGCAGTCGCAGGCGGACGCCGGTCTCGGCCACGTTCTGGTGGATGGCGTTGAGCGCGTAGCGGGTCAGCGCGGAGTCGGTCTCGTCGATGACCACCTCGGCGTCGCTGCCGCCGGGCACGCGGCGGAGCACCTCGTCGGCGAGGGCCAGGATGCTGGTGGCGTCGCGCAGGGCCACGGCTCAGGAGGCCTCGACGCGCACGTCGCGGAAGCGGCAGGGCGCGGCGCCGTGGCCGACGTGCATCACCTGGCCGGGCTCGCCCTTGCCGCAGTTGACCACGCCCCAGAGGCGCCACTCGCCGGGGCCGGCGACGGCGTCGCAGGAGTTCCAGAACTCAGGGGTGATGCCGCTGTAGAGCGCATTGCGCACCAGCTTGGTGCGCCTCCCCTTCTCGATGAGCCAGCCGTTCTGGGTGCCGAACTGGAAGTTGAGACGGCGGTCGTCGATGCTCCAGCTCCGGTTGGTCTCCAGGAAGACGCCGTACTCGGTGCCCGCGATCATCTCCTCCAGCGAGGAGTCGCCGGGCTCGAGGTTGACGTTGGTCATGCGGATCAGCGGGATGCGCGACCAGCCGTCGCCGCGCATGGTGCCGTTGCTCTGCCGCCCCAGCTCCGCCGCCGTCTCGCGCGAGGACATGTAGTCGTTGAAAATGCCATGGTCGACCAGAACCGTGCGCTGGGCGGGCACGCCCTCGTCGTCCCAGCCGAAGGTGCCCAGGCCGCCCGCCCGGGTGGCGTCGGCGGTCATGGTCACCTGCTCGCTGCCGTAGCGGAAGCTGCCCAGCAGGTCGGGGGTGAGGAAGCTGGTGCCCGCGAAGGCGGCCTCGGCACCGAGCACGCGGTCGAGCTCGGTGGGGTGGCCGCAGGACTCGTGCACCTGCAGCGCCGCCTGGGTGCCGTCGAGGATCACCGTCATCACCCCGCTGGGGCACTGCTCGGCGGTGAGCAGCGCGGCGGCCTCGCCGGCGATGCGCTCGGCCTGGCCGTCGAGGTCCATCTCGACGATGGCCTCCCAGCCCGCGCAGAGCTGGTGGCGGCCGAAGCTGTTGGGATGGCTGCGCGTCTGCACCTCGTCGGCACTGGTGGCGGTGGCGTCGAGACCGCCGCCCGACTCGACGAAGGTCTGGTCGACGCGGGCGCCCTCGCTGCTGGCGAAGTACCGGCGCTCGCGCACGAACTCCAGGGAGCACTCGCGCACGATGACCTGGGGGACGCGCGCCATGGCCTGGTCGGCGCGCAGCAGCAGGTCGACCTTGCGATCGAGCGGGACGGCGAAGGGATCCTCCTGTACCGGCGTGCGGTACTCGCCGGTGACGGGCTCGACGGGAGCCAGCGTCACCGGACGGCTGGACACCCGCGCGCTGGCCCTGGCGATGCGCAGGGCGCGCTGCACGGCGGCGTCGATGCTGGGTCCGTCGAGACGGTCGGTGCCGGCGAAGCCCCAGGAGCCGCCGGCCACCACGCGGATGCCGATGCCCTCGTCCTCGGACAGGGCGATCTGCGCCACCGTGCCGTTCTTGACCACGATGACCTGGACTGCGCGCGCCACCACGCGGCAGTCGGCGTACGTCGCTCCACCCGCGGTCGCGGTGTCGAGCGCACGTTCAGCGAGGTCGCGCACAGGGACAACCTCCGAGGCATGCGTGCTGTCCGGCCGGGCCGGGGACTGATCCTACGCTGTGGCCTCGTCCGGCGGCGACTCGGGGGCGGCTTCCGTGACGCCGATCACACTCGCCCAGCGACGGTGGCGGCGCAGCGCGAAATCCGCTCGCACGGACCCGAACAGGATGCCGTGCAGGGCTGGCCGGGTCGAGGGCAGCAGCATGGACAGAACCAGGTGACCCGCGATGAGCGGGATGACCAGCACCATGAGCCAGAGGTGCCAGGTGTCCGCCGCCTCGCTGAGGCTGGTGGGCAGGTGCTCGCCCTGCCACATCAGCGCGCCGGTGACCACGAAGCCGACGGTGGCGGCGCCGACGGCGATGGTGTTGAGCTTCTGGCCGGCGTTGAAGCGGCCCTGCGGCGGCAGCGGATGCCTGCGCAGCGGCTTGGGGATCAGCACGCGGCCGAGCCACACCCAGTCGTCGCGACTGAACCACTGCACCTGCCGCCAGATGGTGCTGAGCGCTGCGCCCCTGCTCAGCGCCGGGATCACCGTGGCCAGCAGGCCGAGCGCGGCGTCGAGGTGCACGGTGCGCACCACCTCGCGATGGTCGAGCACCGGGTTGGAGCCGGGCGGCAGCCAGAGGCCGAGGCCGCTCAGCAGCAGCAGGACGAAGAAGAGCGCGAACAGCCAGTGGACCACCCGCTCACGACCGTCGAAACGGTGCACGAGAGGAATGCCGCGGCGCGTGGTGCGCGGTGCCGCGCCGCGCCCGATCGCCCTCTCAGCCATTGAATTGCGGCGGGTTGTAGACGTAGGCGTCGATCTCCCAGCCTTCCTGTTCCCAGAAGCCGATGTCGCGCTGCGACTTGACCTCCAGGCGCGTCACCCACTTGACGTTCTTGTAGCCGTACATGTCGGGATAGATGAGCCGCAGCGGCTGTCCCTGCTCACGGATGAGCGGCGCGCGGTTCAGCTCCCAGGAGAGGATGGCGTTGTCGCTGCGCGCCTGCTGCATGGTCAGCGAGTCCGTGTACACCCCGTCGCCCGAGTAGAAGGTGACGTACTTGGCCTTGCCGTTGCGCCCCAGCCCGTCGATGACGTCGCGCACCCGCACCCCCCGCCACAGGTTGTCGCGCACCCGCCACCCCGTGACGCAGCGGAACGTCGACTTGAGCGCCACGTTGGGATACGCCTTGAGCTGGTCCAGCGTCATGGTGAGGTGACGGTCGACCCCCTCCCCGTCCACCCGCAGCCGCCAGGTCTTGGGGTGGTAGTCGGGGATGTACCCCACCGAGTAATAGCGGAACCGCTCGGTGGTGACGATGTTGGGATGGACCCCCTCCGACGACTCGCGCTGCTCCACGTCCATGCTGCCCAGCGGCACCGCCTGCGCAACCGTCGCCGGGTCCGCGTCGTCCCCCCGCAGCCCCCACTCCGTGAAGGCCAGCCCGGCCGCCCCCATCCCCAGCAGCCCCAGGAAGATCCGCCTCCCCACCGGCCTCCCCAGCGGCTCTTCGAAGTCCTGCTCCATCCCTCTGCTTATACGCCCCTTTCATTGCGGACGCATGTCAGTGGAGGATCAACCCCTCGCCCTGGCCTGCCGTGGGGCCTACGCCGTAATGGCCACCCGCGCCGCCAGCTCCCTCGCCTCAACCGTATCCGCAAAGTGGCAGGCCGCGAGATGATCGGGCGACCCCTTGGGCTCCAGCGGCGGCTCCACTTCGCTGCAGATGTCCTGCGCCAGCGGACACCGCGTATGGAACCGGCACCCACTCGGCGGATTGATCGCCGACGGCACATCACCGCGCAGCAGAATGCGATCGCGCTTGCGTGTGGGATCCGGAAGGGGAATCGCGGAGAGCAACGCCTGCGTGTACGGATGCCTCGGCGCCCGATACAGCTCCTCTGCCGAGGTGATCTCCACCACCTTGCCCAGGTACATCACCCCGATGCGATCCGACACGTGCTGAACCACCTGCAGGTTGTGCGAGATGAACAGGTAGGTGAGCCCGAACTCGTCCTGCAGGTCCTTGAGCAGGTTGAGCACCTGCGATTGGATCGACACGTCGAGGGCCGACACCGGCTCGTCGGCGACGACGAACTTCGGCCGCAGCACCAGCGCGCGGGCGATGCCGATGCGCTGCCGCTGCCCGCCGCTGAACTCGTGCGGGTAGCGGTTGATGTAGTACTTGCGCAGGCCGACGCGCTCGAGCATGTCGGCGACGCGCTTCTCGCGCTCCGCCGCGTTGTGCATGCCCAGGTTGTAGAGGCCCTCGCCGATGATGTCGCCAACCGGCAGGCGGGGATTCAGCGACGCGTAGGGGTCCTGGAAGATGATCTGCATCTCCCCGCGCAGTCGCTTCATGTCCGCGTAGGGCAGGTGTGTGATGTCGCGCCCCTCGAAGGACAGGACCCCCGAGGTGGGCTCGATCAGGCGCAGCAGCAGCCGCCCGGTGGTGGTCTTGCCGCAGCCGGACTCGCCGACCAGCCCCAGCGTCTCGCGCCGCTTGATCTCGAAGTCGACCCCGTCGACGGCGTGCACGTTGGCCACGGTGCGGCGCAGGAAGCCCGCCTTGATCGGGAACCACTTGAGCAGCCCCTGCACCCGGTACATGGAGTCCGAGCCGGGAGGAGGAGGCGGCGGCGGCGTGGACTCGGCGGGCGAGACGCCGGGAGCGACGCTCATGCCCCGAGCACCTCCTCGGCGACGGGGCTGGTGGGATCGATGGTGATGGGCTCCTCGCTGCGCACCTCGTCCTGCTCCTTGGTGTGCAGGTAGCAGGCGACGCGGTGCGTCGGGGAGATCGGCGCCAGCGCCGGGAAGGCGGCGTCGCAGGTGCCGTCCTCGAAGCGGTGTGGGCAGCGCGGCGCGAAGGAGCAGCCCGGCGGCAGGTTGAGCGGGTGGGGCACCACGCCCTTGATGATGTCGAGCCGCCGGCCCACCTTGTCGGGCGAGGGGATCGACGACAGCAGCCCCTGCGTGTAGGGATGCTTGGGCGAGGCGAAGAGCTCCTCGGCGGGCGCGTCCTCGACCACCTTGCCGGCGTACATCACGGCCACGTGGTCGGACACCTCGGCGATCACCCCCAGGTCGTGGGTGATCATGATCACGCCCATGTTCTCGGTCTCCTTGAGCCCCTTGATGAGCTCGAGGATCTGCGCCTGGATGGTGACGTCGAGGGCGGTGGTCGGCTCGTCGGCGATGAGCAGGCGCGGCTTGCAGGCCAGCGCCATGGCGATCATCACGCGCTGGCGCATGCCCCCCGACATCTCGTGCGGGTAGTCGCGGACGCGCCGCTCCGGTGAGGGGATGCCGACCTGCTTGAAGAGGTCCACGACACGGGTGCGCGCGTCGTTCTCGTTGAGCCCCAGGTGCCGCTGGATCGACTCGCTGATCTGGTCGCCGACGCGGAACACCGGGTTCAGCGAGGTCATCGGCTCCTGGAAGATCATGGCGATGTCGTTGCCGCGCACGTCCTCCATCTCCTCCTCGGAGATCTCCAGGAGGTTGCGTCCCTGGAACACGACCCGGCCGGCGACGGCGCGGCCCGGCCGCGAGAGCAGCCGCATGATGGTCAGCGCGGTGATCGACTTGCCGCAGCCGGACTCGCCGACCAGGCCCATGGTCTCCCGCTCCTTGAGCGAGAAGTTCACACCGTCGACGGCCTTGACTGTGCCGTCGTTGGTGAAGAACTGAGTCCGGAGGCCTTCGACGGAGAGAAGAGTGTTGGCGCTGCTTTCGGGCACGTACTCAGCGTTCCAGGGAGCGTGGATCGAAGGCGTCGCGCAGGGCGTCGCCGATGTAGTTGAAAGAGAGAACGGTGATCAGGATGAGAATCCCCGGCCACAGAGAGTAGAAGAAACCGTTGGCGCCGCCGGTCAGCTCGTAGTAGCCCTGGTTGAGCAGGCTGCCCCAGGTGGCGGTGGGCTGGCCGATGCCGACGCCGAGGAAGGACAGCGCGGACTCCAGCAGGATGGCCGCGCCGATGGTCAGCGAGGCGCTGACCACGATGGGTCCCAGGGCGTTGGGGATGAGGTGGCGGATCATGATCCGCATCCGCGAGGTGCCCAGCGCCTTGGCCGCTTCGACGAACTCCTTCTCGCGGACGCTCAGCACCACGGCGCGGATGATGCGCGCCGTGTAGGGCCAGGCGAGCAGGGCGATGCCGATGACGATCGTCTCGATGCTCTGCCCGAAGGCCTTGGCGAACACCACCAGGATGAGGATCGAGGGGATCGACAGCAGCGCGTTGGTCACCGCGCTGACGATGGTGTCGACCACGCCGCCGAAGAAGCCGGACAGCGCTCCGAGCACCGTGGCGATGGTGATGGTCAGCAGCATGGCCAGGCCGCCGACGGCCAGCGAGATGCGGCCGCCGCTCAGGTTGCGGACGAGCAGGTCACGGCCGATGTCGTCGGTGCCGAGCAGGTGTCCCGCCTGCAGCGGACCCAGGTTGGCGTGCGTGGGGTCGACGTGCTCGGCCGGCAGCAGGATGGGGCCGATGGCGCAGGCCAGGGCGAGCAGGCCCAGGACGGTGATCGAGACCAGGGCGATCCGGCGCTTGCGGAAGCGGCGCCAGACCAGCTGGTAGAAGCCGATCTCCTTCGTCGTCTCGAAGTCGATCGCGGGCGCAATGGGTGCGCCGGGTTGGAGGACGACGTTCGTGCTGGCCATGAAATCAGTGCGACCCCGAACGGGTGTACGGAATCACTGCGTCCTCCTGAACAGGTGAGGCCGAGTATATCAACGGCCTCCCGGCGCGACATCACTGCGATCGCATTGCGCCGGACCTCTCCGGAGGCGGCGTGTGGAGGGACGGGTGTCGCTCGAAAAAGGGCCGGTCCGGGGCCCCCGCGGTGGGGACCCCGGACCGCCCGTGAGTCGGTTGTTCTGTTGTCCCGGCTGGACTACGCCTGGCAGTTGCCGGCGGTGCAGTACCAGTCGTACGAGTTGAAGGTCCAGACCAGGTCGTTGCGCTTGAGGCCCTGGAGCTTCACGGAGTAGCTGTTGACCGTGACCTGCTGGTAGAGCGGGATCTCCGGCAGGATGCTGGCCAGCTGAACCTCGATCTGCTTGTAGAGCTTGCCGCGCACGGACAGGTCGATGCTGGTCCGAGCCTGGTCGAACCACTGGTCGATCTGCGCGTCATCCGTGCCCGTGTCGTTCTGGCCCTGGCCCTTGTTGGCCGCGGACGGGATCTGGTTCTCGTCGGGGCAGGTGCCGCCGCAGTCCGCGTGGTAGCCCGCGTACCAGTTGTCCGGCTCCGCCGGGCTGCTCAGCGTGTTGGTGTACATCGCCATGTCGTAGGTGTGGGTGTAGAGCACACCGCCGTCGGCGAAGGAACCGAACAGCTTGCCCGGGGTGACGTTCTTGTACGGGGTGTTGACGTGGATGCCGATGGCCTGGAGGTCGGAGGCGATCAGAGGCTCGGCGTCCTCACGGGCGAGGTTGCCGGCCGTGGTCGCGATGTCCAGGTCGATGCACGAGCCGTCGCTGAAGGCGCGGGTCTTGCCGCCGTCACAGCTCGGGCTGAGCTTGAAGCCGGCGCTGTCGAGCGCCGCGTTGGCGGCCGACGGGTCGTACTTGGTGGTCGGGTCGTCCGAGGTCTTGATGAACTCGGAGCCCAGGTAGATCCAGGAGTCGGACGGCACGACGGTCTTGCCGCTGGCCAGCGTGTCCACGATCTGCTGACGGTTGAGACCCTGGATGATGGCGTGGCGGATGGTCTTGTTGGCCAGGTACGGCGACTTCTTGGCGCCGGAGCCGCAGAGGCCCTTGGCGTTGTCGCACATGTTCAGGTCGATCTTCTCCGAGCCGGACTCGGGGATGGTCTCGACCTTGATCTTGCCGTTGGCCGACTCGGTGATCAGGTCCTGGAGGTACTTGAGGCGGTAGTCGAGGCCGAAGTCGATGCTGCCGGCCTTGGCCGCGGTGAACTGCGCCGGGGTGCCCGACAGGATCTTGAAGACGATGCTATCGAGGTGGGGCTGGTGGGCCTTGTCCCAGTAGTTCTTGTTGCGGACCAGGATGATGTCCTTGGTCGGCTCGTACTTCTCGAGGACGTAGGGGCCGGTGCCGACGTCGATCTTGTCGAGGGTGTCGGTGCCCTTGAAGGCCAGGCTGTTGCCCGAGCCCGCGGTCAGGTCGACGGTCTGCGGGGTCTTCTCCAGGTCACCGGTGCCGCTGAACACGTTGTTCAACTGGGTGGCCGGGAAGACGCCGTACACGCCCGTCAGGAAGCTGAGGTAGGGGCCGAAGGTCGACTTGAAGCCGATCGTCGCCTGGTTCGGGCTGCTGTCGTCGCAGCTGGTCATCTGGTCCCAGCCGGTCGTGCTCAGCACGGCGGTGGGGTTGTTCTTGCCGTACTTGAGCCACCAGAAGTTGGCCGTGGCGCAGACGTCCTTGGAGCTGAACGTGCTGCCGTCCTGCCACTTGACGCCCTGGCGCAGCTTCCAGGTGACGCACATCTTGGCCGCCGTGTCCTTGCAGCCGGAGGTCTTGACGTCACCGTTGGCGGTGGTGGGGACCTCGGTGGCCAGCATGGGGCGCCAGAAGTCGGCCTGGGTCTTGGCGTTGGCGGTCTCGTCGACCGACCGGTACCAGAGCAGGCCCTCGTTGATCGTCGCGTCGACAGCGTAGGAGAAGGTCATGCTGTCGGTGATGCCCGCCGCCAGGAAGCTGGTGGGCTCCTGGACGAGGCCGATGTTCAGGGTGCCGCCGTTGACGGCGTTGGCCTGAGTCGGCTCGGCTGTGGGCGTCGTGTTGCCGCTGGTGTTGCCGCCGCCGCCGCCGCAGGCCGCGAAGACCAGAGCGGCGCCGACACCGACCAACCCGGCGGCCCGGCGTCTGAACGAGAGGACTTCCATGCACACCTCCTGACTTCTGGAGCCCCGGCCGGATCTCCTGTCGTCGCCGACCGGTCCCCTCGGTCTTCCCCGGCGCATGGCTCTCCAGGGTCACCTGGACAGTCGGCCGGCGCCCGGCATTGTGTGGAGCTTGCAGGGCAGCCTGCATCACCCGTCAGGATGATTTTTCGCCGCGCCCGCTCCAGCCGGTGCGCTGGGCGCACCTATACTGAGCGGCGCCGCGCTCGGAAGCGTTTGCGGCAGAAGACCATGATCGGACGACTGCTTGCCTTCCGCCGGCTGCCTCGCCGGCAGCGCTTCCGCGACCGCATGCTCCTCGGCATGGTGGTGGTGGCCCTGGTGCCCCTGATCGCCTTCACGGTGATCGTGGCCGCCGACCTGGGCTCGGTGGGCAACAGCACCGTCGAGGGCACCCACCAGACGATCCTCCAGGACCAGGAGCTGCGCCAGCGCAACCAGGTGAGCGACCGCGCCCAGGTCATCGACGAGCGCCTGGGCAGCATCGCCAGCGAGATCCGCCAGCTCCGCGACCAGACCTCCGCCGCCCTGGCCGCCCCCGCCCCGGCCGGCCAGCTCGCCTTCCTCATCGACCACGGCGCCTACTACGCCACCAGCGCCGACCCCGACACCTCGGTGATCGTCGGCCAGACCAGCCACCTGGTCCACGCCGGCGTGCTCGACAAGAACCAGCACACCGCCCCCATCGCCGCGCCCAGCGCGCCCCTGGTGCCCTTCATGGAGGGCATGCACAAGAACTACCCGGAGATCGAGGCCGTCTGGATCATCAACAAGGACGACCTGGTCATCCGCACCGTGCCCTCGATCGACGTGCCCGGGGCCATCGCGGACCGGCGCCTCGACCCCGACCAGCCGCTCGGCCCCGACGGCGACACCGTGTTCTCCACCTCGCAGGCGCGCTTCGCCGCGGCGGCGGCCGTGCCCCAGGCCTGGAACGACCCGGCCAAGCCGGGCCCGCAGGTCGACACCCCGTTCTGGACCGACCCCTACCTGACCCGCGCCGGCGACGAGGGGGTCACCGTCTGGATGCCGGTGGGCAGCGACGGCCGCACCCTGGTGGGCGCCGACATCGCCGTCAGCGAGATCACCACCAGCCTGCTGCAGCCGGTCATCACCGGCGAGCCCGGGGCCTACCCGCTGCTGCTGAGCAGCAACAACAAGGTGCTGGCCGCCGGCGAGGGCGCGGCCGCCGACTTCAAGCTTCCCGAGCACGCCACCGGCGCCAACCTGCCGCTCAAGCCCAACACCGACTTCGGCGACGGGCTGATCGGCGTCGAGCAGACGGGGCATCCCGAGCAGCTCCGGGCCACCCTCGGCGGGGTCGACCGCGTGCTCTTCCCGGCGCCGATCTACACCGCCCACTGGGTGCTGGCCACCTCGGTGCCAGTCACCGACCTGGAGCCCGACGTCAACGGCCTGACCAAGGGCATCCAGACCGGCATCCACCGCATCCTCCTCGACGTCATCCCCATCGCCCTGATCCTCTGCGCCCTGGCCTTCGTGCTGGCCACCCTGGTGGCGCGGCGGCTGGTCGGCCCGGTGCGCGCCCTGCAGGCCTCTGCCGAACACCTCGCCCGCGGCCAGACCGACCTGCCCGTGCCGCCCCAGGGCACCGACGAGGTGGGCATGCTCGCCGACTCGCTGGAGCGGATGCGGCGGGAGATCAACGCCTCGCGCGACGCCATCCTGGCCGCGGCGCGGGAGCTGGAGGGGCGCGTCGCCGAGCGCACCCACGAGCTGCGCACCCGCAACGAGGAGCTGGTCGCGCTCAACGCGCTGGCCGGCTCGCTGACCCGGGCGCTCGACACCGAGTCGGTGCTCAGCGGCGCCCTGGACACCGCCCGGGCGGTGCTGCCCGCGGTGGCGGGGCGCGGCTACGCCTGCGGCGAGGGCGGCGGGCTGGAGGAGCGGGCCCGCTTCACAGCGCCGGACGAGGAGGAGGCCGCGGCGGTCCCCGACGAGGCGCTGCTCGGCGCGGCCCGGGCGGCGCTGCGCGACCACGCCGTGGCCGTCGTGCGCGGCGAGGCCACCGACCCCATCCTGGTGGGGCTGCCCTTCCAGACGGGCAAGTCCGACCTCGGCGCCCTGGCCGTGGCCTGCCACGCCGGGTCGCACCTGGCCGAGCGCACCCGCACCCTGCTCAGCGCGGTGTCCGACCAGGTCGGGCTGGCCCTGCGCACCCTGCAGCTCGCCGCCGAGGGGCGCGAGCTGGCCGTGCTCGAGGAGCGCACCCGCCTGGCCCGCGAGATCCACGACACCCTGGCCCAGCAGCTCACCGCCATCGTGCTGCAGCTCGAGGCCGCCGAGGCCTTCGTCGAGCGCAGCCCGGGGCGCGCCGGTACGCTGGTCATCACCGCGCGCGACCTGGCCCGCTCGGCGCTGCAGGAGGCCCGGCGCTCGGTGTGGAACCTGCGGCCGGCGCCGCTGGAGGCCACCGGGCTGGTGGCCGCGCTCGACCGCGAGGTGCGGCGCTGGCGGCAGTACAGCGGCATCCCCGCCCGGCTGCGCAGCGAGGGCGTGCCCAACCCGCTGCAGCTCCCGCCGACCGCGGAGGTGGCGCTGTTCCGCATCGTGCAGGAGGCGCTGGCCAACGCGGCGCGGCACAGCAACGCGCGGCGCGTCGAGGTCTTCGTGTCGCGGCACGACGGCGTGCTGGAGGTCAGTGTTTCTGACGACGGTGACGGATTCTCGCCGGGCGCGGCGCCGCAGCGGGGCAGCTTCGGACTGCTGGGCATGGGGGAGCGGGCGCGGCTGGCGGGCGGGTCACTCGACGTGTCGAGCACCGTCGGTGAGGGCACCCGGGTGACGGTGCGGCTGCCGCTCGGGGACGTGGCCGTGGCGGTGCCGGCCTGATGATTCGCGTGCTCGTCGCGGACGACCATCCCGTGGTGCGGCACGGGCTCTGCACCATGCTGGAGATCGAGGACGACATCGTCGTGGTGGGGCGCGCCGCGGACGGTGAGGAGGCGGTGTCGCAGGCGCGCGAGACGCAGCCGGACATCATCCTCATGGACGTGCAGATGCCCAACGTGGACGGGATCGAGGCGATGCGGCGCATCCGGGCGGAGGATCCCGATGCGCGCGTTATTGTCTTGACCACCTACCGCGACGAGGATTACATCTTTCCGTCGTTGCGGGCGGGGGCGCGGGGGTACCTGTTGAAGGACGCCTCACGGGAGGAGCTGGCGGAGGCGATCCGGGCGGTGCATCGGGGGGAGTCGCTGCTCGATCCGCAGATCGCGGATCAGGCGCGGGCGCGCGAGGGGTTGACGGCGCGGGAGTTGGAGGTGTTGGAGTTGATGGCGACGCAGAACAGCAATGCGCAGATTGCGGAGAAGCTGTTTGTGTCGGAGAATACTGTGAAGACGCATGTCAGTAACATCCTGGCCAAACTGGGGTGTTCGGATCGGGCGGCGGCGGTGTTGACTGCGTGGAAGAGGCATCTCATTTCCTGACGCTTCGTGGGTCCGCGGGTGGCCATGGCGCACTGCTCTGGCGGGACACGCTCGTCGAACGCCTTCGGCGTCCGCGGCTGGATCTCGGCCGGCGGGCCAGCCGGCCTGCGATACGTCCCGCCGCCGCAGTGCGCCATGTCCGCCCGCTGCGTTCACGCGGCGACTGCGGAGTGATTACCAGGTGAGGTTGGTCCAGTAGAGGGTGCCGTGGGCGTCGTCGTGGGGTGGGGTTCCGGTCAAGTCCTGTAGGAACTCGGCGACGACAGGGGCGTGCGGTTCGTAGGAGGTGAGGATGATGGACTGCACATGGTCGCGGCGGAGCTCCTGGCGGTAGAGGGCGAGGTGGGCGGGGGAGGGCGTGGTCAGGGTTCCGGTGTTCTCGATGTCGGTGAGGGCGTCGCTCAGGGGG
>Ga0207699_10000061_pt1 | contig 89493 bp, 65 predicted proteins | sample LARL51metaG_FD_184344 | JGI IMG/M metagenome (GOLD analysis project Ga0207699, IMG submission 184344) | Corn, switchgrass and miscanthus rhizosphere microbial communities from Kellogg Biological Station, Michigan, USA - LAR L5-1 metaG... | ecosystem: Host-associated > Plants > Roots >...
CGTGCCTCGAGGGAGACGTAGCTGAAAGCACTGCCTTGCCTGGCGTCCACTCCCCGCATGGGCCGGTTCCTCCCTACGCCTTATTCTACCGGCCCTTATGGCCTTTTTCAGCGACCTGCTAGTGTCTAACCGCCGCGCCGCGACATCGTAATCGTAACAGACCGATCTCGCCGGCCGGCGGCGGACGTCCCCTCCCGCCATTCAAGTGCTTGGAGCGCGAGCGTGCGGAGAATTGGATTCAGTGCGCGGGGTGCGCGGGAATGAATGCCTCCTATTCTTCGCGGCGTGTGCCCGGCAAGCCTCTCGCCATCGCACTCCCGTATTTCGCACCTGAAACTCAGCGACTGATCCCAGGTTACGCAGCGCCGCCCGGCACTGGCACCGCCGCTGCAAATACGCTCGCCGACCTGGCCGCCTGGCGGTCGCCGCCTTCGCGCAGGATGGGTGCTCGCCGGCGATCGCCGGCGCCGCCCGCTCGCCGGCCGCCGGTCGCCGCTCAGCCACGGACCCAGCCATGACACGGCAGCCACAGCCCACCGCGCGGCTCCGCTTCACTCGCGTCGACAACCAGCGCCTCGCGGCGTCGAGCTCCGCGCGGGGAGCCGTCCAGAGCCGGAACGGGCCCGGACCGGTCCTCGTCCTCCACGTCCACGGCCATGTCATCGTCGTCGACGAGGCCACCATCGATTGGATCGACGGTGCCGCCAACTACGTCAGGCTTCACGCCGGCCGGGAGAGGTACCGCGTCCGTGGAACGCTGAAGGATCTCGAGAGACTCCTGCCCCCACGGTTCGTGCGGTCCCACCGCTCCACGATCATCAACGTCGCCGCCGTCCAGGAATTCGTTCGCACCCCCTTCGGGGACCTCATCGCCGTGATCCATACCGGCGATCGCCTGACGGTCGGGCGAACCTACCGCCGCAACGTCGAAGCCGCGTTCACCGTCAGGCTGTAGCCCTGCCGGCCGATCCCCTGCGCGCGGACATCGAGAGCGCGTCCTTGCGCAAAGCGCTCGTGTGGCCCCCAGTGTTCGTGGTTGGCCACGAAGACCTGCGACGCAGGCGCGCGCTTTGAGCGTCATCCACGTTGCTCCTTGCCGCAGGTCTTCGTGATTGAAAGCGCCGGGGCGCCGACTTACAGAGTCCTGGGCATCTGGACCCATCGAGCCGGCTGACGCGAGCCCCGGGACCGCGCTGGGCGAGCCCTTGCCTAAGAGGCTCGAGTTCTGCACGCATCTCAATTAGCACGGATTTCCAGCTCTCCAAGCGCCGCGGTGACGAATCGCGGCGGGATCGCCGTGAACGGCTGATCCATTCAAGAGCTTGGAGCGCGAGCGTGCGGAGAATTGGATTCTGCGCGCGGGAATGAATGCCTTTCCATCTCTCCGGGACGCCACGGCAAGCCGCTCGTCACTGTACTTCCCGTATGTCGCACCTGAAACGCAGCCACTGATCCCAGGGTCGCGCTGCACGCCTCGCACTGGCACCGCCGCTGCACTTGGCAGGTGCGCAACAGGCGATCCGAAAGGAGGTGGCGCCGGGGATACAGCGATCGATTACGTCGGCAACGCATCGGGTGACAGCTCCCTGACGGCTCTCGCATTCGTCGCGAGGACGTCAGGACCGAAGCCATAAATCGTCAGGGAAGGAGAGGTCTATTCGTATGCAAAGACAATCCCGTTGGACACGCGTCGCGGCCGCTGCCGCGGTGCTGCTGGTGCTCGGCTCGGCCGCCTCGTTCGCCCAGCTGCAGACCGGCAACCTCTATGGCAAGGTCAGCGACCAGACCGGCGCCGTCCTGCCGGGCGTCACGGTCACCTTGGACACCGGCGAGGCGCCGCAGGTCCAGGTCACCAACGCCCAGGGCGAGTTCCGGTTCCTGAGCCTCGCTCCGGCTACCTACAAGATCAAGTCGGAGCTGCAGGGCTTCTCGCCGGTCGAGTACCCACACATCGTGATCAACGTCGGCCGTAACACGACCATCGAGGTCACCATGAACTCGGCGGTCGAGGACGTGATCACCGTCACCTCGGAGAGCCCGCTGCTCGACGAGCGGTCGATCCGCGCCGGCAACACCGTCAGCCAGAACGAGCTGGCGAGAATCCCCACCGCGCGCGACCCTTGGACGGTGCTGCAGGGAACCCCGGGCGTGCTCGTCGACCGCGTCAACGTCGGCGGCAACGAGAGCGGCCAGCAGTCGTTCTTCACCGGCACCGGCACGCAAATGGCCCAGAACATCTGGTCGGTGGACGGCGTGGTGATCACCGACATGACGGCGACCGGAGGGACGCCCTCGTACTTCGACTTCGGCGCCTTCGAGGAGATGCAGATCTCGACCGGCGGCTCGGACACCACCATCGCCACCGGCGGCGTCGTGCTCAACCTGGTGACCAAGCGCGGCACCAACGAGTACCGCGGCTCGGCGCGCTACCTGCAGACGCCCGGCAGCACGGAGTCGGACACCAGTTTCAAGCAGAGTGACCTGCCCATCAACCCCGTCACCGGCCAGCGGCAGCCGGAGTTTGGCAAGCAGTTCAGCAACAAGATCAACAAGGTCGACGACTGGGGCGGCGAGATCGGCGGCCCGGTCCTCAAGGACCACATCTGGGCCTGGGGCTCCTACGGCCAGCAGGACGTCAGCGTACAGACGCTGCCGACCGCGCTGTCGCCGAACGGCCTGCGCGACAAGACCAAGCTGCCGACCTGGAACGCGAAGGTCAACGCCCAGGTCACGGCCAGCAACTCGCTGACGCTCTTCGGCAGCAACAACGCCAAGCAGAAGGAGGGGCGCAACGCCGGCCCCACCCGCACGCTGCCCACCGCCTGGAACCAGGGCCAGTTCGGCGGCAAGCCGACCATCCTCAAGGCCGAGGACACCCAGATCTTCAGCCCGAACCTGTACGCGACGGTGCTCTACTCGCACGTCTACGGCGGTTTCTTCCTGACGCCGATCGGCGGCTTCACCTCCACCACTCCCGACGCGTTCTTCGACGCCAACGGGGTCTGGCAGAACAGCTTCGCCGGCGACCTGATCAAGCGGCCGCAGACCCAGGAGAAGGCCGACGCCTCGACCTTCTTCAACACCGGCAGCCTCTCCCACGAGCTCAAGTACGGCGCCGCCTACCGCATCGCGGAGTCGGCGACCAACGCCAACTGGGCCGGTTCGGGCTTTATCTCGGACGCGGCCAACGGCTTCCTCGGCGGCGAGCCGCCGGGCACCAACGACCTGTTCCTCTCGCGCGCCGCGCTGCCGGACGTCAAGCTGAAGTACACCCAAGCCTACGCTCAGGACACCTTGACCGCCGGTAACCTGACCGTCAACCTCGGCCTGCGCTACGACCGGCAGACGGGCGACAACGTCGCTTCCACGGTGCCGGCCAACCCGATTGCACCGAACCTCCTGCCGGCAGTCAGCTACGCCGGCGGTCCCTCAGGCTTCGCCTGGAACACCTGGTCCCCGCGCGTCGGTCTGACCTACGCCCTGGGCAAGGACCGCTCCACCCTGCTGCGCGCCAGCTACTCGCGCTTCGCGGACCAGCTGCAAACGGCCTATGCCGGGTTCCTGAACCCGCTGGCCAACAACAGCTACTACTACGCCTACACCACCAACCAGGGCGACGGCAACGTCACCCCGGGACAGATCGTCCCTGGCGGCCTCGGCTACAGCGGCAACGTCAATCGGGCCAACCTGACCCAGTTGACGGCCGTCAACCAAGTCGACAAGAACTTCAATGCCTTCACCACCAACGAGTTCCTGCTGAGCGCGGAGCACGCGCTGCTGCCCGAGTTCGTGGTCGGGGTCAACCTGACCTACAAACGCTCGAGCGACCTCCCGCAGATGGACCTCCTCGTCCAGGACGGCAACACCTTCAACCTCAACGCGCCTGCCCGGGTGTCGGTGCGCTCCGACTACGCGCCTGGCACGGCGACGGTCATCCTGCCGAACGGCGCCTCGCAAACGGTCACCTTCTATCAGCTCCGTCCCGGCGTCTCGACCTCCGGCGGCCTCTTCCTGCACAACGGCGACTACGAGACCACCTTCAAGGGCGCCTCACTGACCTTCAACAAGCGGCTCTCGAATCGCTGGATGATGCGCGGCAACTTCAGCTACAGCGACTACTACTGGAGCAAGGCGGGCGACCGCCCCGATCCCACCATCCTGGAAGCCGGCGGCGCCACCGACACCACCTACGTGCGCCAGGGTGACCCGGTGCTGGCGTCCTCGGGCACCGGCTCGGGCCCGAAGGCGTGGGTCTACATCAACAGCAAGTGGTCGTTCGCGGTCAACGGCATGTACCAGGTCGCTCCGGACCGGCCATGGGGCTTCAACGTCGCCGGCAACCTGACCGGACGGCAGGGATATCCCACGCCCTACTACGACCGGATCGGCGGCCTCAACACCAACACCCCGGAGTCCGGGCCCACGGTGCAGGTGCAGTTCACGTCGTCGGACGCCAACCGGGTCGACAACATCGTCGACTTCGACGGCCGGCTCGAGAAGGAGTTCACCTTCCAGGACTTCGGTCTGACCCTGGGCGTGGACTGCTTCAACCTGCTCAACGAGTCGTTCGTCCTGCAGCGAGTCGCTCGCGCCCGCTCCACTTTCAACTCGAACCTGGGCGTGGGCTTCATCAACGAGACCCTGAGCCCGCGGATCTTCCGCTTCGGCGCTCGCCTCAGCTTCAAGTAGGCGCGCGCTCCCGCAGCGCTCCATCCCCTCCATGCCGCCGGGGCGACCCGGCGGCATCCTTTTTCTTTTTTTTTCTTTTTTTTCTACAGCCTGCCGGCGAGGGCCGGTGACGAATCGCCGCGGGATTGCCGCGAACCGCTGATCCATTCAAGAGCTTGGAGCGCGAGCATGCGGAGAATTGGATTCAGTGCGCGGGGGAAGGAATGCCTCCCACTCTCTCCGGGACGCGACGGCAAGCCTCTCGTCCTCGTACTTCCGTCGTTCATACCTGAAACCCAGCAGCTGATCCCAGGGTAGTGCCGCACACCCCGCACTGGCACCGCCGCTGCACTTGGCGGTGACGCGGCAAGGCTTTCCGAAAGGAGGCGGCATCCCGGGAACCAGCGATCGAATCTCCACGACGAACCAGTGACAGATCCCTGGCGGCCCGCGCGCACGTCGCGAGGGCGCCAGGCCCGAATCGATAAACGTTCACGGAAGGAGAGGTCTTTTCGCATGCAGAGCCAATCCCGCTGGACACGCGTTGCGGCCTTCGCCGCGGTGCTGCTGGTCCTCGGCGCGGGCGCCTCGTTCGCCCAGCTGCAGACCGGCAACCTCTACGGCAAGGTCAGCGACCAGACCGGCGCCGCCCTGCCGGGCGTCACGGTCACCCTGGACACCGGCGAGGCGCCGCAGATCCAGGCCACCAATCCCCAGGGCGAGTTCCGGTTCCTGAGCCTCGCTCCGGCCACCTACAAGATCAAGGCGGAGCTGCAGGGCTTCTCGCCGGTCGAGTACCCGCACATCGTGATCAACGTCGGCCGCAACACCAACATCGAGGTCACCATGAGCTCGGCGGTCGAGGACGTGATCACCGTCACCTCGGAGAGTCCGCTGCTCGACGAGCGGGCGATCCGCACCGGCAGCACCGTCAGCCAGAACGAGCTGGCGAGAATCCCCACCGCGCGCGACCCCTGGACCATCCTGCAGTCCACCCCGGGCGTGCTCCTGGACCGCGTCAACGTCGGCGGCAACGAGAGCGGCCAGCAGTCGCTGTACACCGGTCCCGGCTCGATGGCCGCCAACTCGATCTGGTCGGTGGACGGCGTGGTGATCACCGACATGGCGGCGACCGGTTCGACGCCTTCCTACTTCGACTTCGGCGCCTTCGAGGAGATGCAGATCTCGACCGGCGGCTCGGATGCCACCATCGCCACCGGCGGCGTCGTGCTCAACCTGGTGACCAAGCGCGGCACCAACGAGTACCGCGGCTCGGCCCGCTACCTGCAGGCGCCCGGCAGCACCGAGTCGGACACCAGCTTCAACAAGAGCGAACTGCCCGTCAACCCGGTCACCGGCGCCCGGCAAACGGAGTTTGGCAAGCAGTTCAGCAACAAGATCAACAAGGTCGACGACTGGGGCGGCGAGGTCGGCGGCCCGATCCTCAAGGACCACATCTGGGCCTGGGGCTCCTACGGCCAGCAGGACGTCAGCGTGCAGACGCTGCCGAGCGCCCTGGCGCCGAACGGCTTGACCGACAAGACCAAGCTCCCCACCTGGAACGCCAAGGCCAACGCCCAGATCACGGCGAGCAACTCGCTGACCCTCTTCGGCAGCAACAACTCCAAGGAGAAGCAGGGGCGCAACGCCGGCCCCACCCGCACGCTGCCCAGCGCCTGGGACCAGGGCCAGTTCGGCGGCAAGCCGACCGTCCTCAAGGCCGAGGACACCCAGATCTTCAGCCCGAACCTGTACGCGACGCTGCTCTACTCGCACGTCTACGGCGGCTTCTTCCTGACCCCGATCGGCGGCTTCAGCCCCACCACCCCCGACTCGTTCTTCGACTCCAACGGCGTCTGGCAGAACAGCTTCCTCGGCCTGCAGATCAAGCGGCCGCAGACCCAGGAGAAGGCGGACGCTTCGACCTTCTTCAACACCGGCAGCCTCAGCCATGAGCTCAAGTACGGCGCCGCCTACCGCATCGCAGAAGCGGCGTCCAACATCAACTGGGCCGGCTCGGGCTGGATCTCCGACGCCTCCAACGGCTTCCTCGGCGGCGAGCCGCCGGGCACCAACGACATCTTCCTCTCGCGCGCCGCGCTGCCGGACGTCAAGAACAAGTACACCAACGCCTACGCCCAGGACACCGTGACGGTAGGCAACCTGACCGTCAACGCCGGCCTGCGCTACGATCGCCAGACGGGCGACAACCTGGGCTCCACGATCCCCGCCAACCCGATCGCCCCCACCCTGCTGCCGGCGGTCACCTACGCCGGCGGCCCCTCCGGTTTCACCTGGAACACCTGGGCGCCGCGCGTCGGTCTGACCTACGCCCTGGGCAAGGACCGCTCCACCCTGCTGCGCGCCAGCTACTCGCGCTTCGCGGACCAGCTCACCGCGGCCTTCGCCTCGTTCCTCAACCCGACGGCCCTGAACAGCTACTACTACGCCTTCACCACCAACCAGGGCGACGGCAACGTCACGCCGGGACAGATCGTCCACGGCGGGCTCGGCTATAGCGGCAACGTCAACCCGGCGAACGGCCAGCTGCTGCAGCCGAACGCCGTCTCCAAGAACTTCAATGCCCCCATCACCAACGAGCTCCTGGTCAGCGCGGAGCACGCGCTGCTGCCCGAGTTCGTGGTGGGCGTCAACCTGACCTACCGCCGGGCGACCGGCCTGCCGCAGGAGGACCTGCTGGTCCAGGACGGCGACACCTTCGACACCAACGCGCCCTCCCGCGTGTCGGTGCGCTCCGACTACCAGGTCCATCACACGGCCAGCGGCGCGTTGCCGACCGTCATCCTGCCGAACGGCCAGGTGGTGCCGGTGACCTACTACGAGCTCCGCCCCGGCGTCTCCACCGGCAAGGGCCTCTTCCTGCACAACGGCGACTACGAGACCACCTTCAAGGGCGCTTCGATCACCTTCAACAAGCGGCTCTCGAACCGCTGGATGATGCGCGGCAACGTGAGCTACAACGACTGGTACTACAGCAAGGCGGGCGACCGCCCAGATCCCACCATCCAGGAAGCCGGCGGCATCACCGACGGCAACTACGTGCGCCAAGGCGACGCGGTGCTGCAAGCTTCGGGCGCCGGCTCGGGCTCGAAGGCATGGGTGTACATCAACAGCAAGTGGTCGTTCGCGGTCAACGGCCTCTACCAGATCGCTCCGGACCGGCCGTGGGGCTTCAACGTCGCCGCCAACGTGGTCGGACGGCAGGGGTATCCAGAGCCCTTCTACGACCAGGTCGTCATCAACACCACGACCACCAGCACGACCCAGGTGCAGCTCAGCCCGTCGGACGCCAACCGGCTGGACAACATCATCGACGTCGATGGCCGCCTCGAGAAGGAGTTCACGTTCCAGGACTTCGGCCTGACCCTGGGCGTGGACTGCTTCAACCTCTTCAACCAAGCCTTCATCCTGCAGCGTGACGCCCGCGTGCGCGGGAGCTTCGTCAACGCCGGCTTCATCAACGAGACCCTGAGCCCGCGGATCTTCCGCTTCGGCGCTCGCCTCAGCTTCAAGTAAGCGTCGCGCGGCGCATCGCGCGCGGCGCTTCGCTCCTCCCTGCCGCCGGGGCGACCCGGCGGCATCTTTTTTTTCAAGGGCGCGACGCTTGGGAGGCGGACCCCGGGTGCCGAGCGCGGGCCGCTCGGCTGGACCCTGCCAGCCCGCTACAGCCTGACGGCGAACGCCGCCTCGACGTGGCGGCGATAGGTTCGCCCGACCGTCAGGCGATCGCCGGTGCGGAGCACGGCGATGAGGTCCCCGAAGGGGGTGCGGACGAACTCCTGGACGGCGGCGACGTTGACGATCGTGGAGCGGTGCGACCGCAGGAACCGCGCGGGGAGGACGTCCTCGAGGTCCTTCAGCGTTCCACGCACCCGGTACCTCTCCTGGCCGGCGTGCAGCCTGACGTAGTTGCCGGCACCGTCGATCCAGTCGATGCTGGCCTCGTCGACGACGATGACCCGGCCGCGGACGTGGAGGATGAGGATCGCCCCCGGCCCGCTCCGGCTCTGGACGACCCCCCGCGCGGAGCTCGCCGCCGCGAAGCGCTCGTTCTCGACGCGAGTGAAGCGGAGCCGGGCGGTGGGCTGCGACTGCCGGCTCATGGCGAGGTCCGGGGCTGGGCGGCGACCGGCGTGCGGGCGGCGCCGACGATGACCAGCGAGGATGGATCCTGTACGAAGGCGGCCACCGCCAGGTCGGCGAGCGGCCAGGATGGGTCGAGCGCGAGGTCCAGCTCCTTGGCGCGCTGCTCTCCGGCGCGTCCGCGGACCGTGAGCGCCTTCTCGAACCGCCGCACCACGAAGTCGTCGTGCAGCGTGGCGGTGGCGTTCTCGCCGCCCTTGACCTCGGTGACCAGACCGCTCTGGGTGAGGGCCACCCAGAGGTCGAGGTCGCGGCTCGAGGTCTGCCGCAAGACCCGCACCCCGGCCTTGACCCGCAGCCGGGAGCGGGCGCCGCCGCGGCCCTGGTCCTCGATCTCCAGGTCCACCGCGGCGGCGGGGGGCTGGGCGCGGGCCTCGGCGATCTTGCGCAGCACCTCGTCCCGCTTGGACCCGATGCAGGTGTCCCGGCCGTCGATCACCAGCTGCGGCGTGGCGAGCCGGTCGCCGGTCAGGGCGTGCGCGTATCGCTGCTGGCGCTGCGACCAGTGCGACGAGTCGAACGGATCGGTCCAGCCTTGACGGTCCCAGTAGTCGACGTGGAAGGCGAGCGGGACCACCTGGCCCGCCGCGCCGTCACGGCCGAGCTCGGCGAGCAGGCGGTCCGCCGGCGGGCAGGTCGAGCATCCCTGGGACGTGAACAGCTCGAGCACCACCGGGGCGACGGCCTCGACGCCGGCGGCCGGCGGCGTCGCCGGACTGGTGCCGGCGGCGGGCGGCGTCGCCGGCTCGGTGCCGGCGGGCGGCGTCGCCGGGCCGGTGCCGGCGCGCATGCCCGCCAGCGGGGGTCCCGCGAGGGCCGCGACGGCCGCGGCCGCGACGACGAGCACGATGGTCGGGATCGAGAGGCGGGATCTTCGCGGATTCGACACTTGGACCTCCTTCAGGATTCATCCGGCGCAGGCGCGCCGGCTCGTGGGCGCAAACGCTCGGCGCCGAACCTGATTGTCACTCCTCCGCTGGGCGGAGTGGAGATCCAGTTCCGAGCAGCTCGATATGACCACTTGCCGCGAGGCGGCGAGCGCGCGGGAGCACGGAGCAGGGGCCAGTCGACGAGGGCGGCAACGAAGGATGGCCAGGATCTTGCTACCCCTCCCGGGTGAGCCCGCTCCCGTCCCGGGCTGCCCGTCAGGGAGCGTTGAATTTCGTGTTCTCTTCTGTAAGGGCGGGACTCCGAGGAAGGATGCCGCCCTTGCCCGCCCGCCAGCCATCTCCTCCGTCCCCGAACCCCCGCGGCCTGGCGGCGCGCGCTCGCCTGCGCCTCTGGGACGCGGTGCGGCGCACGGGAGAGCTGGGCGTGCTCACCGGGCGCGCTTTCGTCGCGATGGTGTCGCGTCCCTTCGAGGTCGATCTCTGGGTTCGCCAGATGGAAAGGCTCGGCGTCCAGTCGCTGGGCGTCGCCGGCGTGACGACGATCTTCACCGGCATGGTGCTGGCGCTGCAGACGGCCTACAGCCTGCCCGCGCTGGGAGTGAAGTACTACATCGGCTCGGTGGTCTCGAAGTCGCTGGTGCGCGAGCTGGGGCCGGTGCTGACGGCGCTCATCGTCGGCGGGCGCATCGGGTCCGGCATGACGGCCGAGATCGGCGCCATGAAGGTGACCGAGCAGGTCGAGGCGCTGCGGGCCATGGCCGCCGACCCGGTGCGCGAACTGGTGGTGCCGAAGCTGGTCGCGACGCTGGTCATGCTGCCGGCGCTCACCATCCTGGGCGACGCCATCGGCATCGCCGGCGGCCTCCTGGTCGCCGTCGTCCAGCTGAAGGTACCCGCCGCCACCTACAACCACAACATCATCACCAACCTGAACATCACGGACCTGGTCAGCGGCATCGGCAAGTCGTTCTTCTTCGCCTATTTCATCGCCATCGTCGGCTGCCACAACGGCCTGCGCACCACCGGCGGCGCGGACGGCGTCGGCCGCGCCACGACCAACACCGTGGTCACCGCGGCCATCATGGTCCTGGTCTCCGACTACTTCCTAACCAAGCTGTTCATCCTTCTCATGTGAGCCGACGCCGATGGCCAGATCAGAAGTCCTCCTCGCCGTGCGCGACCTGAGCAAGTCCTACGGCGAGAAGCGGGTGCTCGAGGGCATCGGCTTCGAGCTGCGGCGGGGCGAGTGCCTGGCCGTCATGGGCCGCTCGGGGACCGGCAAGAGCGTCCTGCTGCGCCAGATCATCGGGCTCGAGAAGCCGGACTCGGGCAGCGTGGTCTTCGACGGCACCGATCTCACCCGCCTGCGCGAGGAAGAGCTGTTCCCGGCCCGCCGCCGCATGGGCATGCTGTTCCAGAGCGGCGCGCTGTTCGACTCGATGACCGTCTTCGACAACGTCGCCTTTCCGCTGCGCAAGCACACCGACCTCGCGCCCGAGGAGCGCGCCGCGAAGGTCGAGGAGAAGCTGAAGATGGTCCACCTCGAGGGCGCCGGCGACAAGTTCCCCTCCGACATCTCGGGCGGCATGCGCAAGCGTGCGGCGCTCGCCCGGTCGCTCGCCCTCGACCCGGACCTGATGCTCTACGACGAGCCCAGCAGCGGCCTCGACCCGATGACCTCGGCCACCATCGCGAGCCTGATCCGGAACGTCGAGAAGGAGCTTGGGGTCACCTCGCTGGTGATCACCCACGACCTGGCGCTCGCCCGGCGGGTCGGCGACCGGCTCGCCTTCCTCGGCGACGGACGTTTCGCCTTCGTCGGCGATTGGGACGCGGCCGACCGCAGCAAGGACAAGACGCTCGCCGACTTCCTGGCCGGGCGAGAGGAGGAAGCGGATGCCGCGTGAACGCGAGATCAAGGTCGGCCTGCTGATCCTCGCCGCGATCGCGGTGCTGGCCGGCGGCATCTTCCTGATCGGCACCGAGGAGAAGCTCTTCGTGCGCAAGAGCCGCTACTTCATCCGCTTCGACGACGTGGGCGGGCTGGCCCCCGGCGGCGTGGTCGAGCTCAATGGCGTCAACGTCGGCAAGGTCCAGAAGGTGGTGCTGCCGGAGAATCCCGGCCGCTCGGAGGTCGTGGTCTGGGTCGAGATCGAGCGGCACTACGCCAGGCGGCTGCGGGCCCCGGCGAAGGCGGCCGGGGGCGGAGCGGCGGCGCCTCCGGCCGCGGGCGCGGCGAACCCGGCGCCGGCGGCGGGACCGCCACCAGGCACTGCGCCCGCGGCGAACCGGCCGCCCGCCGCGAACCCGCCGCCGCCCCCGCAGGCCACCACCGCGGAGCTGAAGACCCAGGGGCTGCTCGGAGACAAGTACGTCGCGCTGACCCTGGGCTCGGAGCAGTATCCCGAGATCCCCGAGAGGGGGGAGATCCCCGCTTCGGTGCCGATCAACGTCGACACGCTGCTCGCCTCCGGCGGCGACCTCATGGGCCAGGTCAAGGAAATCGTTCGGGACCTCAAGAACTTCACCGGCACCCTGAACAAGAACGGCGGCCTCGTCCCCCGCCTGGTCACCGACCAGGATTACGGCCGCGAGGTCTCCGCCAAGCTCCGCAGCACCGTCGACAACCTCTCGAAGATCACCGGCAAGGTCGCCAGCGGCCAGGGCACCCTGGGCAAGCTGGTGGAGGACCCCGGCGTCTACAACGGCTTGAACAACGTCGTCACCGGCGTGAATCAGAATCCGTTGCTGCGCCGGCTGATCCAGAACCGGGCGAAGGTCGGGAGCGCGAAGAACGCCCAGCAGAAGGGCGGTGCCGGGGGCGCGGGGCCTCCCGGCCAGCAGGCGCCGCCGAACCCGCCGCCGAAGCCCCCGTCGCGGTGAGCGGCGGCCGCGCCGGTCCCGCGGCGGCATAACCCAGGGACCGGAGCGACGCCGCGTCTTCGCCCGCGAGGTCCGCGCGCGGGCCGGCATGGCTGGGCGCGGCCGCGAGCAGGGCCTGCCGCCGCTCGCCGAGATAGGCGGCGATCTCTCCGTAGCGGGAGGAGACGTCCCGGGTCTCGCCGGGATCGCGGGCGAGATCGAAGAGGTGGTTGCCGACGAGCTTCCAGCGCCGGGTGCGGATTGCGGCCACGCCGCCGCCGTCGAGATTGCTCACCGCCAGGCGCGCCGGTTCGGGGCGCCCGCGCACGAGCGGCGTGAGGTCGAGACCCTGCAGCCCGGCCGGCGGCGCGACGGCCATCGCCGCCAGGACGGTCGGCGCGACGTCGACGACGCGCACTTGGCGCCGCACCGTCTCGCCGGCGTGCGCGCCGGCGGGGTACTTGATCAGCAGCGGCACGCGCAGCAGCTCGTCGTAGAGCGTGTGCGAGTGCCAGCCCACCCGGCCATGCTCGCCGAACTCCTCGCCGTGATCGGAGGTGAACACGATCGTCGTCCGGTCGTACAGGCCCTGCTCCTTCAAGAAAGCGATCAGCTCGCCGAAGCCGTCGTCCATGGCGCGGATCTGCGCGTCGTAGGTGGCGACGATGTGGCGCAGATCGGCGCGGGCGAGAGCCAGGTATCCCTGATTGATCGCATCCAGCACCGCCAGCGGCGTCTCGCCGGTGGGCAGCGGTCCGCGATAGGCGGCGGCTTCGACCATCGCCAGGTGCCGCGGGTCCGGCGTATAGGGGTGATGCACCTGGTAGGTGTGGAGGAAGAGGAAGAACGGCTGGCCGCGATGGCCCCGCAGCCAGGCGGCGGCGCGGGCCACCTCGCTGGCGAGGCTCGACGAGCCGGGTCCGATCGGCGTCGACCGGTAATGGTTGAAGCCTCGCCCGAGCCCGGACTGCGGGGCGATCTGGCCGCCCTCGTTGAACGACAGCGTGCGGATGCCGTGCTCGCGCAGGATCTCGGCGAGCGTCGTGACCTCGGGCGCCAGGGCGGTGCCGAGCTTGAAGGAGGCGCCGTGCTGCGGCACGAGCAACGACGTCAACATCGAGGCGTGCGACGCCAGCGTCGACGGTGCCTGCGCGATCGCCGCCGAGAACAGGACCGCGTCCCGCCGGAACCCGTCGATCTCGGGACTCGTCGGCAGGCCGTAGCCGTAAGCGCCGAGATGATCGGCGCGCAGCGTATCGATCGAGATCAGGATGCAGCCACGCGCCGCCGCCGCGGGCGCGCCGCCGTCCGCGGCCGGCGGCGGGTTGCCCGCCAGCAGGCCGGCAGCCACCAGGACGACAACCGTGGCAGCGCCGGATCGATGGAGGATGCGACGGACGGAATGGCCGCGGATGGCGGCCGTACCGATGGGCGACAAGATGGCTCGATTCCCCCCGGCCTTCTCGATCGTATCGCCTGGCCCGATGCGGACAGGGCCAAGCGGCCTGGCAGGCCTGGCCGGCGGCGCCGCGAAGGCGGACCGTGGCGCGGCGCGCATGGATCGCTACGAGACGAGACGTCCGTCTCGCCCCGCCGGTTACAGCGGCGGGCACGAGCGCAGGCCTCGACGCACGGCTCGAGCCGTCGCCGGAAGGCGAGGTGCCGATCCTCGTGGGCGCCGTGGACCCGCACCCACTCCTCGGGATCGAGGCGCATCAGCGGCCGCCCGGGGGGAGCGCCCGGCCCGGCGGTGGCGGGTCGGACCCGGCGTGCGCCGCCGGCTCGCTCCCCTCCATCCGGACGAGACGCCGCGTCTTCGCGTCCGGCCCCAGGCGCAGCGGCCGGCGCTCCACCGCCAGCGCCCCGCCATCGCACCACAGCGCGGCGGCGAGGGCGCCGCCCCCGTCGAGGTCGGGCAGGCGCCGGCGCAAGCCCTCGCGGAGGGCGGCGGGCTCGACGCGGGCCTGCGGCGAGAGCACGACCTTCGGCCGCGCGTCGCCGCCCGCACCGTCGCCGAGCCAGATCTGGAAGTCGTCGGCGCCGCCGCCGAGCTCGCGCACCACGCCGGCGACCAGGTCGGCGAGATCGACTTCGCCGATCTTGACTCCTTCGAGGGCGATCTTGGCCGGGCTGTGCACCTCGGCCACGCGCCAGACCAGGCCCTCCCTGCCGAGCGCGCAGTCGCAGGCCTGCCGCCGCAGCAGGCCGTGATCGCCGAGCTCGACGTTGAGCAGCACCTTCGGCGCCGCCAGCGACAGCGAGGTGAAGGCCAGGGCGCCCTGCTCCGTGGCGATGGCCGCCAGGCGATCGGCATACAGGTGCATGTCGCCGCCGCTCTCGCCGGCGGGACAGGCGCCGGCGACGAAGCCGGTCTCGGTCGCGGCGTAGCGAGCGTAGACCCGCAGGCCGGCCCGCGCCAGGAAATCGCGCCGCTCCACGGTGAGCGGCTCGCCGCCCGCGAAGACGAGATGGCGCGAGAGGTCCAGGCCGGCGGCCGCGGCGGCGCCGGCGAGGCGCATCGCGGCACCGGCGAAGCACTTCAAGACCGCCGGCCGCGGCGACTCCGCCAGCCAGCGCGCCACGTCCTCCGCCCGCTCCGGCGGCACCCATTCCGGCGCCGGGCCGAGCCGCGGCAGCAGGCGGCGCAAGAGGCGCCAGCCGCGGTCGGCGTGGTGCGGCAATCCGCTGCCGGGGGCGGGCGCGGGGCTGGGGGAGAACCAGCGCTGCGGCGGCCGGCCGAGCTTGGCGTGCACCAGCGCGTTGTGCAGGCCGGCGATCCCCGGCGGACCGGGCAGCCAGAGCGCGACCGGAGCGTCGCCGCGGCCGTGGCTCGCGAGCAGCAGCAGCTCGTGCGCGGCCTCGCCGGCGAGGAACGGCCAGCCGTAGCGCACCGGCAGAGCGGCCCCGGTCGCGCCGCTGGTGGCGCCGGCGATCCTGCCCGCGGCCAGCGGGTTGTCGAAGTCGCGCGGCGCGAGCGCGAGCGTGAGGCCGGGGCGCCGCAGCGGAACGCGGCCGCGGAGCTCCTCCGCGCTCACCCAGACGCCGGCCGCCCGCAGCCGCGCGAGCGCCGCCTCGAGCCCCTCCGTGGCCACCATCCGGCGCAGGTCGCCGGGCTCGCAGCCCGCCCAGCGCAGCAGGCGGGCCAGGGGGCCGCGCGGGGCGGCGAAGATCAACCGCTCCGCGCTCTCCAGGAAGGCCGCCTCGCGCCGCCGCACCCCCGCAGCGACGGCGGCGCCGGCCGCCGCCAGCCCGAGCGGGCGGCGGAGGAACGCGGGCAAGCCCGCCGCGGCGCGCGCCAGGTCGAGCAGGCCGCGAGCGGTGCCGGCGCTCACGGCCCTGGCGCTCGCCGCCCTGGCGCTCGCTGCCCGGGCGCCTCGCGGTGGCGCGGGTCGCGGCTGCACGTGCCCTGGGCGCCGCCGGCGCTCACAGCCCGAGCGCCTCGAGGAAGCGCAGGTCGCGGTAGCCGGCGGCAGGCTGGCGAAGGTAGCCGAGGTCGGCCATCAGCGCCAGCACCTGCGCCATGGCCGCGTCGTTGCGGATCGCTCGCGGATCGGGGCGGTTGACCGCCAGCGCGCGGCGCACGATCTCGGCGCTGACGCCGATGAAGTTCTCGCCGGCGCGGGCGGCCTCTTCGGGCGCCTCGAGCACGCGGCGGGCCGCGGCGACGTACGCCGCGGTCACGCGCTGCACGAGGCCGGGCTCGCGCTCGATCAGGGCCCTGGTGGTGGTCAGGGAGCAGCCCGGCGCGCCCGGCCAGACGTCGCCGGTGCGCAGCAGCACCCGGCCGAGGCCGAGGAGCTCGAGCATGGCGGCATAGGGCTCGACCATCGCCGCCGCGTCGGCTCCCAGCCCGACGAAGCTCAGGATGGCGCCGTCGCCCGAGGGCTGGCGCACCAGCCGCACGTCGTGCCACCGCAGCCGGCGCAGCAGGGCCATCGCGGTCAGGTCCTTGATGCCGCCTTCCTGCGGCACCGCCACCCGCCGCACGTCCTCCGGGGCGAGGCCGGTCCGCACCACCAGGGCCGCCTCCTCGACGCCGGAGCCGGCGACCAGCACCAGGCGGCTGCCGTCGCTCGCCCGGTCGGCCGCCACCCGCGTCCACGGGATGACGGCGAAGTCCACCTCGCCCGCGCGCAGGCGTTCGGGCACGGCCCAGGCGGTGGGCGCCATCACCGGCTCGGCGGCGAGCTCCTGCGCCGCGAAGAAGCCCTGCTCGATCGCCAGGTAGGCCGGCAGCTGGCAGACGCCGCGCAGCAACGCCAGGCGGATGCGTCTCATCGCTCCATCCTCTCACCGCCGGGTCCGGCGGGCGCGGCCGCCGCGGGCGCGGCACGCTCCGCCGCCGCGGGCGCGGCGCGCAGGCGGGGGCAGAGCTCGCACCGCAGCCCGCGCGCCGGACACAGCCGCAGGCGGCAGTCGACGGTTTCGCCGCGCAGCAGGAGCGCCACCCTGCCGAGCTTCTGGCGTTGACGCCCCTTGACCAGGATGACCGTCCCGGCGTGCAGCTCGTCGCGCAGGGCCGCCGCGGCCGCCGCGGCGTCCGCGCAATGCTCGAGCGCGGGCGCCGCCGGCTCAGCCTGGCGCACCCCGGCCCGGAAATGGCGGTACTCGGCGCGGGTGCCGACGAACAGGAGGCGTTGGGCCGACGCGGCTGCCAGCCGCCCGTAGCGGCGATAGGCCGCGGCCTCGCCCCCCTCCGGCTCCTCGATGGCTCCGAGCACGGCGACTCGCCGCCATGAGGCGATGCCTTGCAGCACCCCCAGGGCCGACTGCATGGAGCGCCAGGACCCCTTCCATGCATCGCACAGCAGCCAGGCGCCGCCAGGGAGTGGCATCGGCTCCTGCCGCCAGGGGATGGGAGAGAGGTCCGCCAGGCGCGCGATGACGGCCGCGGCGTCGCCGCCCGCTTCGAGGCTGGCGGCGGCGGCGAGGGCGGCGCAGCGCGCCAGGTCGCGCCCGACCCAGCGCGTCGAGAGCGCCAGCCCGCCGGCCGGGCCGGCGAGGCGGAGGCTGGTGCCGCGCGGCCAGTCCGAGCTCGCCTGCTCGATGCGCCAGTCGCTGCCGGCGGCGAAGCCCACCCGCACGACACGGGCCGCCGCCCGCTCGCCGATGGCGAGGCAGCGCTCGTCGTCGGCGTTGACCACCACCAGGCCGCGCCGCCTCACCGCCAGGGGGAGGATCGCCTTTTCGCGCGCCAGCGCCTCGAGGCTGCCGAACACGCTCAGATGCTCGCCGCCGATCCCGGTCAGGATGACCACGTCCGGCCGCAGCAGGCGCGCGTAAGCGCGCATCTGGCCGGGCCGCGAGATGGCGACCTCGACCACGAGCCAGCGCCGGCGCGGCCGGCAGCGCAGCACGGCGGCGGCGAGGAAGCTGCCGTAGTTGGCGGCATTCGGATCGAACGGCGCGCCGGCGGCGGCGGCGGCGGCGGCGGCGGTGCTGGTCTTGCCGAGCGAGCCGGTGACCGCGACCACCCGGGTGCGCCGCAAGACGAGGCGCCGCCACGCCCACGCCGCCGGATACGCGATCGGCCACGCCAGCCTGGAGCCGACCGCACGGCGGCGGAAGACCAGGGTCGTCCAGGCTTCCGCGAGCCAGCCGTTCGTGGAGGTTCGGCGGCTCACCATGGACCCCGCGGCGGCGGCGCGCCGCATCCGCCGGCGCCGCCGGCGAGGGCCCACACCGCCGCTTCGCGGTCGCGGTAGACGACACGGAACAGCGCCGCGCCGGCTTGGCCCTCCCACGCCATGGCCGCCGGCCGCCCCGGGACGTTGCGCACCAGCAGGTGATCGACTCCCAGGCCGGCGAGGTGGGCATGGAGCGCCGCCGGCCGATCCGCCAGGGCCAGGGCATCGCCGAAACGGGCCGGACCGTACCAATCGCCGGCAAAGCCGCCGGCGGCGTAGTAGCGCAGGTTCTCCGCCCACAGGCCGTACACCCGGTAGTGCCGGCCGCAGTTGGCGTTGAGCCACGAGAGTGCGGCGTACCCCGGGAGCTGGCGGCGCAGATACGCCTCGCGCGCCGCGCCGTCGCACGGCAGCGGGCCGCGGCGGGCAACCAGCAGCAGGGTGTGGCCCCAGGCCGGCAGCAGGGCGACGAGCGCGAGCGCCAGCAGCCTGGGCGCGGCCGCCGCCGGGCCCCAACGCGCCGCCGATCCCAGCGCGATGGCGCCCGCGATCGCCACGCTCGCCAGCGGGGCGACGATCGACACCAGGCGCGCGTCCGGGCGGACGGCCGCAATGATCCCGCCGCAGACGAGCGCCAAGCCCGCCAGGCGGCCCGCCGCGGGCCAGCGTCGCCAGGCGAGCAGCGGCACGGGCAAGAGGAGCCACAGCAACGGCGAGCCGGGCGGATACGGCCAGAGCGCCTGCCGCAGCGCGCGCCACGGCGGGGCCAGGGGGTCCGACCCCCGCCACGCGAAGACCGCGCCGGCCGGCCGCGGATGAGCCAGTCTGGCGAGCAGCGGGAAGAACGGATCTCCCGTCTTGCTCGAGATCCATGCGTACCATGGGAGCGCGACCGCGGCAGCCACGGCCAGCGGCGGCAGCGCGGCGCGCAGCCGGCGCCCGAGCTTCGCCGCCGCAGCGGGGCCGTCGCCGTCCGCGGCGGCCGCTCCGGGCGGTCTCGCCGGGCCGGCCGAACGGGCATCCTCGACGCCGCCCGCGCCGCCCGGCGCGCCCAGCGGCGGCCGCAGGGCCACCAGCGCGACGGCGATGAGACCCTGGTACTTGGTCGCCGCGGCGCAGCCCGCGAGGCCGCCCGCGAGCAGGAGGCAGCGCGGGGCGCGCAGCCGCCGGGCGGCCTCCAGCGCCTCGACCGTGGCGAGCAGGAAGAAGGCGAGCAGCGGCTCGACATAGGCCGAGGCCGCCAGCCAGGCCGCGAGCGGATCGCCGAGCCACAGGCCGGCCGCCAACGCTCCCGCCGGGCCGCCGAACCGGCGACTGCACCCCTCCCAGACGAGTACGGCGGTGCCGGCGTACACGACGCATTGCAGGCACTGCGCCGCGACGTCGTCCTGCAGGCGCATGGCGGCCGCGAAGAGCACCTCGTTCAGCCACGGGAACGCCGGGAAGCGCAGTTCGGGTGCGAAGGAGATGCGGCCGCTCGCCGCGAACCGCTGGGCGGCCGGAAAGTGGTAGAGCAAGGCGTCGAAGCCGGTCGGCGGGTAAAGCGCGAGCAGCGCGCAGCACGAGACCGTCGCCAGGGCGGCCCAGGCCCAGAGCCGGCGCGGTCCCAGGAACAGCCCCCGGCCAAGCGACGCCGCCGCGCCCGCCAAGGGTCGCCATTCCGGGCCGGCGGCGGCCGCGGCGCCGCCCAGCAGCACGAGGAGGCCGCTCCCGGTCAGGAGGCCTGCCGCCCCCAGGAGAGAGGCGCCGGTCGCGATCGCCCCCAGGCCCAGGGCGAGTGGCAGCCCCCAGCTCCCATCGCGCAGCTCGGGGCTTGCCCACGCCGCGAGGCGGCGGCCGAGCGCCACCGCCAGGGTGGCGAGGGCGAGGGCCGCGGCCGCGTGGGACAACGCGAAGCCGGCGCAGAGCATCGTCGAGCTCACCGCCCCGGCTGGCAGCCCGAGCGGGACACTGGCTAACTCGCCTTCTCGACCTGCATGGCGAGCAGGTAGCCGAAGCGGCCGGCCCAGTGCCAGCGCGTCTCGATCGCCTCGAACGGAACCACCAGCGCACCGGTCAGCCGCTCGCCGGCGCTGGCGCGCAGGTGAAAGAGCACGTCGAGCATCCGCAGCGGGCCGGGCGCGATCAGCAGCCCGCCGCGGTCGAGCACCCGGAAGCCGGCGCCGGTGAGGTCGCGGCGCAGCTCCCCGGCGCCGAAGGACCTCTCCGGCGCGTAGGGGTAGGCGTCGAGCGCCGAGAGCCCGGCCACCAGCAGCGGGCGGAGGAAGAGGTTCCAGCGATGCGGCACGCCCACGATCGCGCGCCCGCCGGGGCGCAGCACGCGCTGCAGCTCACGCAGCGCCTGCCGGTGCTCGGCGATGTGCTCGATCGTGCCCATGGTGTAGGCGAGATCGAAGGCGCCGTCGGCGAACGGCAGGTCGCGGATGTCGGCGCGCAGCAGACCCGGTTGCATGCCGGCCTGCCGCGAGCTCTCCTGCGCCCGGGCGGTGACCACGCCGCTGCCGTCGAGCGCCACGACCGCCGCCCCCTGGCCGGCCATCCAGTGCAGGATGCGGGTGTTGTACGCCTCGTTCCAGAGATCGAGCTTGAGGATGCGCCGGCCCGCGAGCGGACCAAGCCAGCGCCGGATGAGCGCGATCTCGCAGCGACGGTAGTAGAGGGTGCTGCGCGCGCGAGAGAAGTCCCGCAGCGACGACGCGACGCGCTCCCAGGCTTCGCGCTCCCGGACGCGATCACTCGCCGGCGCCGCGGGAACCGGCGGCGCCGCCGCCGCCGCGAGGCCCGCGAGCTTCTCTCGCACCGCGCCCGGCGTCATGAGCGACGGCTGTGGCGGGCTCGGGGTGTGCTCATGAGGGAGATTCCGCCAGGGCGCTGCGTCCGCGCCTGCGGCTCGCCCCGGCGTGGCTCGTGGGTCCAAGGGTCGACTGCAATATGGCACGGCCGGTTCCGGGCGGTCAAGGAGCGCCGCGGGCCGGCGGTGTCGAGCGACCGCGTGGTACCGTTCGTGCACATTCCTAGCAACGTTTCTTAGCGCGCGCCGGGGCTGCATCGCCCGTAGAGGGTCGGGCCTGGCACCCATCTTGCCTTCTCTCGAGTAGGGAAGGCGGGACGATCGAGCTCGGCGCTGCATCGGCGCGCCGAGCTCAAGGCGGGTCCGCGATCCGTCCGGGCCTTCCGCCCATCCATTCTTCTCGAGAAGCGAGGTGACAGCCATGAATAGAAACCTTTTCACAGGGTTGATGCTCTCCCTGCTGCTTGCCCTGCCGCTTGCCGCGGCCGCGTTCGCCCAAGGCACTCCGCAGGGCACTCCGGCGAACGAGCCGGCCCCGGCGGGCAGCGCGCAGCAGGGCGCGGGCGCCGAGAGCGCCCAGGAGCCCGCCGCCCCTCCGGCCGCTCCGGCCACGCCGAGCGCGCCGAGCGCGCGGGAGCCTGCCGGCGGCCCGAGCGGCCCGGGCGGCCCGGGCGCCGCCGGCGCGAGCGCCCCCAGCTCCGTGCTCGCGGCCACGGACAAGAGCTTCATCCATGACGCGGCTCTCGGCAGCCTCGAGGCGGAAGAGCTCGGCCGGCTGGCGGCCGAGAGGGCTTCCAGCCCGGAGGTCAAGTCCTTCGGCCAGAAGCTCGCCGACGATCACAAGCAGGCCAACGACGCGCTCAAGCAGATCGCCTCGTCGCTCCAGTACGAGCCGCCGAGCCGGCCGTCGTCGCACGCCAAGTCCGAGAGAGCCCGGCTCGAGAAGCTCTCCGGCGCCGACTTCGACCGCGAGTTCCTCGACCTGGTGGTCAAGCAGCACCAGAAGGACATCTCGGTGTTCGAGCGCGAGTCCCGGCGCGCGGCCGCTCCCGCCGGCCTCAAGAGCTTCGCCGGGAGCACCCTGAAGGGGCTCCAGGACCACGTCAAGATGGCCCAGGACCTCAGCAGCAAGGTCGGCGCCGCCAGCCCCGGCCGTCCGAGCAACTCGCAGTGAGCCGCCGCGGCGGCTGCTGACGCTGCCGTCGCGACCCTCGAGATCCCGAGCGCCAGCCTTCCCTCGAGGATCGACGCTCGACCCTTGCCTGGCCAGGTCTGCCGGCGTCAGCTCATGCGCGAGGATCGCTCACGACGTCGAAGCGCAGGCCTGACCAGCCGGGCCCCCGGCCGGGCGTGGTCCGGCGGGCGAGCCAGAGGAGGGTGGTGCCGTCGGAGGCGCGGGCGCGGCGGAAGCGGCGGTCGACCTGGACCCCGGCGCTGGGCACGACGCGGTCGGCGAGGAAGAAGGGATGCCCGGGCTCGAGGATCGCGGCCCGGGCCTTCAGGTTCACGAAGCCGGCCGCGGTGGCGATCTCGACCGTGCCGCGACGCAGGAAGAGCTCTCCCGCCGGCGACCGCACCGGAACCATGGGGATCCAGTTGTCGGGCACGGGGACCGCGAGCGTGTAGGAGACCTGCGGGCCTCCCGGCGCCGGCGCTGGGGGCGGCGGCGGCGGATCGGAGCGCAGGCGCCGCAGGTACGTCTCGTAGGCGTCGACGGGCGCGTCGAGATCGCCCTGCAGCTGGTGCTCGACCGCCCAGGCCATGGCGGCCATGTCGTCGCGCAGGAAGTGGACCGCCTCGAGCGCCTCCGCGTCCTCGGCCAGCCCGAGCGCCGGCGCCATGACGATGAAGTCCGAACGGCTGCCGCCGGGTCCGGCGAGCTTGTACATCGACCACGCCGGCGCGCCCGCCGTCGCCCCGGTCGCCTCCGCCGGGCGGATCAGCGTCCGGACGCCGAACGTGTCGGTCACCACCAGCGTGGTCACCCGCGCCAGCGTGCCGATGGGCGTCGGCACGGGCACCGAGAACCAATCGTTGCCGTACACCAGCGCGAACTCCATGACCAGGAGCTTGGCGAGGTCGACGTGCTCGGCGTCGAGCTGGCCGAGATCGGTGACGCCGTCCTCGAAGTTCCACCAGCGCGGGTCCGGCATGCCGCGGAACACGACATGGTTGGGCAGGAAGTTGAAGTCCGCAGTCGTGGCCGCCGCCGGCCCCGCCGCCGCGGCCGGGTCCGTTGCCGCGGCCGGGTCCGTTGCCGCGACGGGACCCGCCGCCGCGACCGGGGCCGGCCTCGCGGCGGCCTCGAGATCGAAGGCGTGCCAGTCGAGCTTGCCGCCTGGGAACTCCGCGGCGCGCAGCAGCGCATCGCCGCCCGCCGTCCCTCCCACCCCGGCCGCCCCGGCTGTCCCCCCCGCCCCCCCCGCCCCGCCTGGCGCCGCCGCCGCCCCGAGAGCGAAGTCGTACGCCAGCCGCTGCGGCTGCCAGCTCCCCTCCCCGGCCCCGGCGGGCTCGCTGTACAGGGCCCTGCGGAAGGCGACGAGGTCGCCGAGCGCCAGCGCGACCCGCGGATCGGCTGCCTGCGCGGGGAGCGGGACCGGAGGCGCCTGGCCGCCGGCGACGGCGACGGCCGAGGCGTAGAGGGCCTCGCCGTCGGTGACGCGGTTCGCGGCGAGCGCGCGGAAGCGCGCGCCGTCGCCGTCGGCGAGCGCCGGATCGGCGGGCGTGCTCGCCACCGGGAAGGCCCGGCGGAAGGCGGCGATCACCGCGCCGGCGCCCGCGACGCCCCTCGCCCGCACGAGCTTCTCGAAGGCGAGCCCCAGGCGAACCGCGCCGCGCAGCCGCAGGGCCACCGTCTCGCGCTCGGCCTGCACCTCGACCGGCAGCCGCGGGTCGATCGGCACGGCGCCCGCGCCGTCCTCGCCGGGACGATAGGTCGCGATGCCGCGCTGCTCGACGCCGAGCGTCGCCTGCACCGGCGACCCCGCGTCGTCGCCGAGGAACTCTCCCACCTGCCACTGCCGGGCGAGGAACCACAGCGGATCGCGCACCTGGGCCTGCAGGCTGCGCTGCAGCGATCCCTCGCGCGGCCGCGGCTCCAGCCGCGTCCAGGTGGTGATGGACGGGATCCGGACGGCGGCCTCAGCCGGCGTTGGCGTTGCCACGATTCGACTCCTTGTCGGCGGCGGCCGGCGCGGCCCGCGCGGCCGCCGTGGTTCCGGCGGCGCTCACCGCCGCCGCGGCGGCGGCGAAGTCCACGGACGGCGTGGCGCCCGCGAGGTTCAGCGCGAAGTAGAGGGCCGGCAGGATCTGGCCGACCTCCTGCACGCTGTCGAGATCGACCGCGCGGATCTTCGCGAGCTCGATGGCCTCCTCGAGGATGCCGGCGGCCAGGTCGTCGTCCCACGCCGGCCTGGCGTCCGGGCAGACTCCGAGCAGCAGCGCCTGCGGCGCCCGCGCCTTCGGTTCCGCGTAGTGGAAGGCGACGGCGGCGTTCTCCCGGGCCGACGGGATGCGCTCCGGCCACTCGTCGACCAGCAGGCCGGCGTAGGGGCTCCGCGTCAGCGGATCTCCCGCCGCGATGCAGGCCAGGGAGAGGCGCCCCTTCGCCGGCGGATGCGCGGGATCGATGGGCAGCGCGAGCCAGCGGTCGCCGGCGGCGGCCGGCAGCTGGCCCAGCAGCAGCGCGGCGGGATCGGCGCCGCCCGCGCCGAGCAGGTGGGCCAGCGTCAGCGCGTCGTCGAGCCGCGCGATGCCCGGGCGCACGTGACTCAGCTGCGCGATCCAGCGCGCCGGCGCTCCCGGGTCGTCCGCCACCAGGCTGGCGGACTGGGCGAAGGCGCTGCGCAGCCCGGCGGGGTCCGCCGGCGTGAAGCGCGGCAGCATGACGAAATCGGCCCCGAACACCGTCCGGCCGAGCGCCGCCAGCTCGTCCGCCGCCGCACCGGCGACGTCCACCGCCGAGGCCCGGCCCAGGCGGTCCTGCAGGAGCGCGCCGACGGACGCCGCCTGGGCGGCAAGCCCCGGATCGCCTTCGCCGCCGGTCGCCGGGACCGCTCCCGCCACGCCGTAGAAGCTGCAGCGCAGCAGGGCGTCGCGCACCGCGCCGGCCGTGCCTGGCAGCCCGGCGGCGGCGCTCGCCAGGGCGTGCAGATCCTGCCGCAGCCCCCTCACGGCGGCGCCGGCGCGGGCGCGCAGCTCGGCCAGGTCGACCGCGCCCCCGGCGCTCGCGGCGTCGGTCTCGGGCAGCGCCAGGTCCTGCGGCGCGAGCGCGCGCGCGGCGCCGATCAGGCTCCGCAGCGCCCTGGCCAGGAACGACAGGTCCGGGAAGGAGACGGCGGCGGGACCCGCCGAGCCGGCCGTGAAATCGATCTCGACCTGGGCCGCGCCGGCCGGCAGCGCCGCGGCGTGGACGATCCGCGCCTCGAGCTCGCCCTGCCCCGCCTCCCCGCCGCCCGCCATGGCGAGCACGTCGAGCGGCCGCACCCTGAGATCGCGGAGCGTGACCCGCGCCTGGTGGGCGCCCGCGGCGTCGCGGTAGCGGACCGCGCAGGCCACGGCGGCCGGGGCCGGGAGCAGGCCGCTCAACCAGGCGTCGAGCCAGGGCTCGGCGGCCGCCCGCGGGCGCGGGCCGGCGCCGCTCCACGCGGCGCTCGCCGCCGGGTCGCCCGCGAACAGCAGCGCGACGCGATGCGTCAGGTCGATCCCGCCCCTCGGCGTGGCGACGACCTCGGGGTCCGGCGGGCGCGCGCCCCGCGAGATGGCGTCCATCAGCGTGCCGGCGCGCCCGAAGTTGCCGCGCAGGATCTGGAAGACCGCCTCGGCGAGCGAGACGTCGCCGAGCGCGTCCGCGTGATCGTCGAGCGCCTGCAGGACGGCGACGACCGCCTCCTGGTCGGCGCCGGGGCCGGGCAGGCCGCCTCCCCAGTCCTTGCCGGCGGGCAGCTGGCCGGCGTCCCAGGCGGTGCGCAGCGCGAGACCGTCGACGACGTTCGAGGCGGCGACGGCTTCGCTCGGTTCGCTGCCGGGAGTCAGCTTGTTGGCGACGACCGGGAAGCGGTCGCGGAACGGCTGCGCATACTTGTCGAGCCGCGCGTCGTGCAGCCCCGCCTCGAACAGGTAGCCCAGCAGGGCGTTCAGGCTCTGCCCCTGCCGCACGCCCGCCAGCAGCAGCAGCGCCCGGCGCACGCGCGTGGAGGACAGGTCGATCGCGAGCAAACCCTCCTCGGCCGTCCCCTGGTGGGCCAGGTAGCCGCTCCTCAAGACCGCGGCGGCGGCGGCCTGGGTGGGCGAGGGAGCGAGGACGTAGCCGCCGTTGTCCGCCGCGGGCGCGGCCGGCGCCGGCAGGGCGGGCGGCGTCCGCAGGGTCCGTGAGCGCCGCTCGTCGAGCAGCCGCACGGCCGCCAGCTCCGCCGCCGAGACAGCGGCGGGCGGCCCCGCCGGCCGCACCTCTTCCACCCAGCCGAAAGCCCCGAGATGCACGCCCCGGCTGGTGCCGGCGCGCTGGCGTTGCAGGATGGCGGTCGCGACCGCCGTCGACCACACGTCCAGCCGGTGGCTGCACGCGTCGAGCGACTCGGTCAGCAACCGGTCGAGCTCGGCCGTCGGGAGCGTCGCCAGGCGCTCGAGGCTGGCGCGCAGCTCGGCGAGCCGTGCGAAGGGAGAGGACGCCGGCGGGTCCAGGCCATGGAGATAGGTGGCCCAGTCCACGGCGGGGTCCGGGATCGACGGCCGGGCGAGCACCTCCCACACCCCGACGCTCGCCGGCGGCTGCGGCCCCGGCGCGCCCGGCGGCTGCGACCCCGGCGGCTGCAGCCCCGGCGCCCCCGGCGGCTGCACGCCGACGATCTCCTGCTCGCGCACCTGCGCGGCCTCGAGGCGCGCAGCGCCGATCTCCGCCACGATGGCCAGGCCGGCGTAGTCGAGGATCACCGATTGGCGCAGGATCTTGTAGAGCAGCGCGCCGGGCCTGGGTCCCGGATAGGCGTCCGCCCGCAGGTCGGCGATCGACGCCTGGCGCAGCCACTGGACGTAGTTGCCGCGCGTCCCGCCGCCGAGGTCGGCATCGGCGGCGAGCGGCGCCGTCTCCGACAGCGGACCGTCCTGCACGGTGGGGAAGGGCACCGGGAAGCTGCCCTCCTCGAGGCCCAGGTGGATGACGCGCGGGTCCAGGGAGGCGTAGCCGAGCGCGTCCAGCGTCTGCCGCCCGCGGGCGAGGTGGGCGGTCCACCAGGTGTCGAGCACCGGCAGCTGGACGCCGTGGAAGACGACGAAGTTCCAGAGGAAATCGTTGCCCAGCGCCCGGCGCCCGCGGAAGGTCATGGAGCTGGCGTCCATGCCGAGCACCGCGGCCAGATCGCGGTCGGGATCGCCCGCGGCCGCGAGGTGAGGCGCGGCGGCCGCGCCGGCGAGCCAGCTCGGCCACAGGCGCAGGACGAGCTCGACCAGCCGCGTCTCGATCGTGCCCCCGGGGGAGCCTGCCGCCGCCTGGTATCGCCGCAGCGACGTGACCGGCAGCACGCCGTACGGCGTCCTGCCGGCGCGGCAGGCCGGCAGCGGCCCGCGCGGGACCGCGTGCGCCAGCACGTACTGGCGCGCCGCATCGACCTGTCCCGGGGTGAAGGCGTCCGCCATCATCTGGCCGAGGAAGTACCCCAGCGTCGCCGGCCAGAGCGCGGTCAGCATGTCCCTGCCGTTGCGCGCGCCGAAACCGTCGGCCCAGCGCACGTGGCCGAGCAGGGCGGGATCGATGCCGAGGGCGGCGGCGAAGGCATTGCCGTCGGCGTCCGGGTCCGCGTTGAGCGGCCCCTGCCGCTCCACGGCGAAGCTGATCTCGAAGCCCGGGTCCCGGCGCGACCAGGCCGCATCGGCATCGGGCGTGTCGTTGGTGGGAGCGCCCTGCGGCACCAGCGCGAAGCCGTCGGAGTAGTGGTGGTCCGCGAGCAGCGCGGCCAGGACCTCCTCGCCGTTCGCGCCCGCCGCCGGCAGGCCGTAGACGAGGATGCGGTCGAAGCCGGCGGCGCGTTGCGCGGCGCTGAGCGGGACCTTGCACGCCATCCCCGCCGCGACCGCGGCCTCGAAGTCGACCAGCCAGAGCATGCCGGGATCGACCGGCGCCCCGGGAGAGAAGGCGGCGCCCGGCGGCGTCAGGCTGACCGCCAGGTGCGGCCGGATCGGGCCGCCGCGGAACCGCGTCGTCGCCGTCCCGGCGACCGCGACGACCGTCCAGGCCGCCGGCAAGGCCGCGGCGAGCGCCGGCTTGGTCCAGGCGGCGCCCCGCCGCGGCGGCCGCGGGTAGACCGGCGGCGGGGTGGGCGCGGCGCCGTCCGGGGTCGCCGCCGCGGGTTGTGCCGCGGCGTTCGCCGGCGTCATCCGCAGCGCCACCCAGGCCGCCCGCTGGGGTCCATAGCGCGCCGCGAGGCCCCGCCACGGCGCCTTCACGAGCTCGATCGCGGCGGGCGGCTTGCCCGCTCGCCAGACGGCGTCCCAGTACGCCTGCCCGTCGGCGGCTTCCTGGTCGGTCAGGCCGGGCTCGTGAGCGTCGATCGCGATCGTGTCGGGATAGACCCGCACCCAGAGCTCGGGCTGCCCGGCGGCGGTGTCCACGAAGCGCGTCTCGACGTGGACCGGCAGGAAGAGCATGGGCGTCGCGGCAGCCAGCGTTCCGGGGCCGGCAGCGCCGGCAGGAGGTGCCGCGGGCGGGTCGAGGGGGGCGCTCATGACGGCGGCGGCAGCATCAGGCCGGCATGGATGAGGATGCGGAACGGCAGCCGCAGCAGGATGGCCGCCGTCTGTGCGCTGTTGACGCCCCACCGGTTGGCGGCGTCCTCGGGGTCGTCCGCGCCGGCCGCGATGGCCACGCGCGCCGGGCCGAGGCCGGGCGCCAGGAAGTCCGGCACCGCGGTGCCGCCCAGGACCAGGGAGAAGACCTGCGAGGCGAGACGCCAGGGGCTGCTCTTCACCGTCGCCGCCCGCGCCGTCAGGCCGAGGTCGGGCAGCCGGAACGCGCCGCCGCCGCCGAAGTTCGTCCAGGCGAGGTCGGCCCAGCGCGTGACCGGGCCGCCGTCCTCCGCCGGCTCGAGCCCGAAGCGCGGCTCCGCCGGCTGCTCCTGGAAGATGAAGAAGAAGCCCTCGGGCGACGCCGGCGTGCCGCCGCGCGCGTCGTCGAGGCCGAGGTCGAAGCCCAGGAAGGTGATGTCGCCGGGCAGCGTGCCGCGGAAGAGCGGATACCGCTCGTCGGTGTCGTCGAGCACCCGGCGGCCGCCGTCGCGCTTCGCCTTGCCGGCGTAGACGATGGCGTTCGGGTGACGCTTGAACAGCTCGCCGCGCACCAGCAGCACGACGTCGCCGGCGGCGCCGGGACGGTTGGGATGATCGCCGAGCGGCAGCGGCTTCGCCCAGGTGTGGATGGGCGGGACGTCCGCGAGCCGCTCGCGCAGCTGGCCGGGATCGGCGGGATCGCCGGGCCGCGGCACGTACCCGCTCACGTCCCAGAACTGGCGGAAGTAGCTGCCGCGCTGGTCCGTCGGATAGCCGCTCCACAGCAGCTGGCGCGCCATCTCGTGGTTGAGGCCGACCATGTAACCCTCGACGAACCGCTGGTTGGAGAGCAGCAGCCCCACCGAGTCGGCCGGCACGAGCTCGACGCCCGGCAGGAGGTCGGCGGCGGAGAGGTCGCGCAGCGGGGCGTACATCGGCTGCGGGAACGCGGGCGCCGCCATGATGGGCTCGAGCGGGTCGGGCGCCGTCCACGACAGCCCCGGCGCGAACGCCAGCAGCGACCGCACCCGGCGCGGCACCGTCGTCGCCGGATCGAGGCGCGTCATCAGCGTGCTCTTGAGCGCGGCGAGATCGAGCACGGGCGCCGGCGGCGGATCGGCGGGCGCGCCCGCGAAGGCGGCAAACACGGCCGCCGTGGCGCCGCGGAACGCCGCGGCCTGCGCCGAGTCCGCCTCTCCCCCCGCGGTCGGCGCGGTCGCCACGGTCCCGGCGGCATCGCCCGGCACCGTGCCCGCGCCAGCCGCCGCCGCGCCGGCGGCCGGGGCGATCGCGGCGGCCGGAGCGATGGCGGCGGCAGCGGCCGGGGCCGGGGCCGTCCCGGCGGCAGTCACCGCGAAGCGCGGGTTCGGCGGCGCCGCGGCCACGGCGCTCGCGGTGCGGTTCTCCGGCTGCAGGGCGCCGGCCAGCCGCGCTCCCTCGATCAGCCCGCCCGGCGCGACGCTCCGCACCAGGCCTTCGATCGAGACCAGCCCCTGCGGCGGCCGCGGCGGCGGCACGAGCGTCACCTCGCCGGAGGCCACCCGCGCCAGCAGGGCGGGACGCGCCGCCGGCGCCGGGCCGAGGCGCCGGCGCGGCCGGGTGACGCGGCGGAACGCTCCCGACAGCATGCGTTCCGGGACCCGGCTGCCGCGCAGCGTGGCGAGGACGGTGCCGGGGCCCGCCAGCACCTTCGCATGCAGCGGCGCGGTCAGGGTCACGAACGTCTCCGGTATCGCCGGGAGCAGCCGCCGGCGATGGATCTGCTGCAGCGCCGCGCGCGCCAGCTGCGCCCGGCGGAGGAGATCGTTGGCCTGGCGCACGCCGTCCACCTGCTGCCAGGCGGCGGCCAGCAACGCCGTGCGCTCCTCCTGCACGACCTGCGTGCCCATGCCGGCGGCGCCGCGGTCGCGCGGATCGAGGTTGAGGTCGCCGACCCATCCGGTGGCGGTGCGGTCCACGCTCTGCACCGCGGCGTGCCAGCGTCCGTAGATGGGGGGCACGACGACCGGGTCGTCGGGGTTCGGGTGGGCGGGATCGTCGGTCGCGGCGGCCGGCCGGTTGACGAACGCCTGCACGTCCGCCTGGAACGCCGCCCTGGCGGGATCGTTCCACGCCGTCCGCCGGGTGCTGACGCTCTGCAGCGCCCCCTCGAGCCCCAGCGGCGGCCCGGCGGACGCGATGTGCGGCGCGGGCGCGGAGACGTCGAGCGGGCGCTGGCCGACGCCGGCCGGCAGGACGGTCGGCGTCAAGCGGCGCACCAGCGATTCGAAGTCCCCGGCGTCGCTGGTGTGGAAATCGAACCGGTAGTAGAACGGCAGGCGCAGCGGCGCGGCGGTGTCTTGCGTCCAGGCGGGATCGGCGGTGGCGAGCGTCGAGACGTCCTGGCCGAGGCCGGCCCGGCGGCCGATCTCGAAGGCCGGCACCAGGAATGCGGCATAGGAGGTCTCGGGATCGAGGCGGCGCGGGCACAGCAGGCGCGCGATGGCGGTGCCCGGGGCGCTCGCCATCGCCGCGGCGAGCGGCGCGTCGCCGCTGACCTGCGCGTGCGCCCAGTTCCACGAGTCCGCCAGGTCCGGCAGGGCGTCGATCGTCAGCACGTCGATTGCGGGCAGCGGGTGCGGCGCGATTGACGGCAGGTCGAATTCGTCGGGTTTCAGCGCCACGAGCGCCAGCCACGGGCGCAGGCGGTCCTGCTGCGGCCCCGCCGGCGCGGCGGGGGTGAACGCCCACGGCAGGTCGGGAGCGTCGAGCTCGATCGCGCACAGGTAGTTCGGCTCGAAGTTGACGGTGAAGTTGCGCGGCTCGGTGCGGATCACCTGCCGCGGATCGAGGCCGACGACGTCGCCCGGACCGAAGAGCTGGACCGGCGTCGACGCCGGCTGCACCACGCGGGTGGCGCCGGCCTGCTCGACGCTCAGCGAGAGCTGCACGCTGAGGCTGGCGCGGCTGGGCAGCGCGCCCGAGTCGGGGTTGGCGATGCCGGCGCCGATCCCGCGGCGGGCCCAGGCCAGGAAGTGGTAACGCCCGAGCGGTGCGTCGCTCACGCGGCCACCTCGTGGGCGGGCAGGACCTGCAGGTGGCCGGCCTCTTCGGGGTGGGCCGCCAGGTAGGACGCGAGCGCCGCCCGCGCCCGGAAGTAGGCGGCGCCCGCGGCCGGGACGATGTCGGCGCGCACCGAGAGATCGTCGACGCGGGTCACCACCCAGGCGGGATCGCGCGCGACGACTGCCGGGCCGGCCGCGCCGGTACCGGCGCCCGCCGCGCTCGCGCCGTACTTCGCCAGGCCGGAGCCCTTGAACGGCGAGGCGAAGCCGGCGCCGAGGCGCGCCGAGGCCTGGTGGACGGCCGCCGGCATCGCGTACAGCCGCGACAGCCGCGAGAAGCCGGAGGGCTGGTCGACGATGCGTTCCTCGTAGACCACGGTGCGCGGCGAGTCGGCGCCCGCCGCGACCTCCCCCGAGCCGATCGTCGCCCCGGCGTCGTACCGCTCGAAGCTCGGGGCGCCGAGCTGGTCGGCGTCGCTCAAGGTCAGGAACTGGCCGGCGGCGAAGAAGTCCTGCACCGGTTGCCAGGCCGCGGCCGCGCCGTTGACCTGGACGGCGCTCAACACGAAGGACGTGCCGTCCGCGGGCGCCGCGCCGCCGTAGCGCGTGATCGGCAGGTCGAGCGGCACGACGTGCTCGCGGACGGCGAGCACGCCGAGCGGGTGCGCGAGCACCGCCGTGTCGTCCGCCTGCCGCGAGGCAAGGGTGACCGCTCGCGCCACGCCGTCCGGCAGCGCCGCCTGCCAGTTGCGCGGGTCGGCCAGCGCGGGCAGCAGGTCGGGCAGCACCGCCTGTTGCGGCAGGACGGCGGGCGTGGCGTCGCCCCAGGTGAGATCCAGCCCGACGCTGACCGAGAAGAACAGGATGTCGATCGACGCGTCGCCGTGGAGATGCCAGGGGCGCGGGCCCGAGAGCCGGCCGTCGACGCGCAGGCCGCACAGCGTGTGGCCCTCGAAGGACACGTCGAAGCCCGCCGCGAAGTCGAGATCGAAGGAGAAGGGCGAGCGGACGAGCAGCACGTCGAAGCCGAGGTAACCGTGCAGCGAGAAGTCCGCCGCCGAGGCGTGGGCCTCCGTGTCGGCGCCGAACTGCAGCGTGTTCGAGGTGATGGCGAAGTAGCTGTTGCTGCTGATGCGGGGGTTGTCGCCGTCGCCGATGCTGACGCTCAGGCGGCGCAGATCGGGGACGTCGAGGCCGGTGGTGTCGAAGTGCGGATGGAAGCCGCCGAGCGCGAAGACGAAGTTCGGCTTGTCGCCCCAGGCGAGCCGCAGCGCGAGGTCCCCCGCGAGCGCGTAGACGAGCACCCGCGAGTCGAAGAGCGTGCCGTCGATCGCCAGCGTCTTGGCGCCGAAGTCGAGGCTGCCGAAGACGTCGACGTGCAGCTCGACGAGCGCCTCCGCCGCCGTCGGCAGGCCCGCGCCGATCAAGCCCAGCAGGGCGAGCCGCACCGGGTCCGGCACCTCGAGGAGGACTCCCACCTCGAAGGTGATGAGCGTCGGCGTCCCCCAGCCGATCTCGAGCACCGGGCCGAAGAGGTAGCGCCCGATCGCCGGCGGGAAGAGAGTCTCGATGGCGCCGACGATCTGGGGCGCGTTGGCGATCGGGTCCGGCGGGAAGAGGACCGCGTCGAGCGTGTGCGCTCGGAACCCGGCGTGGAGAGCGGCGGTGTCGAGCGTGCGATGGACGGCGCCGAGGCCGCCGGCACCGTTCAGGGTGAAGCCGAAGCCCAGCTGGATCGGCGGCAGGTCGAAAGTGATGATGAACAGGAAGGAGAAGCCGCGCGAGCCGTCGGGGAGGGACGTGTCCAGCACGCCGATCGCCTTGACCTGGATCACCTCGGCCAGGATCAGCTCGAGGACGCCCGCGTAGCGGCCCTTGGCGCGATCGAACAGCACGTAACCGCCGCCCGCCACGACCCCGGCATCGACGGCGATGCCCAATCCGTCCGGCGGCTTGAAGCCGAGAGCGAGGTCGGCGGCCCCGAGGTTGCCGCCGTGGTCGGGGAAGCTGAGCAGGCCGGCGATCCCGACGCGATCGACCGCCACCTGGAGCGGTCCCAGGGTCACGCCCAGGGCGGCGGAGATCTCGAGCGGGATGCCGCTGTCGCCGGCGCCGGCGATCACGTAGAGGATCTGCAACGTCACCGGTCCGAGGCTCAGGTGCAGCGGGAGATCGATCTCGAGCTGGGCGCCGCCCGTGAGGTGGAGGCCGGTATCGGGCGCCCAGGTCGCCGCGAGGTCGAAGCCGGCCTCGACATGGACCCCCGACAGCACGCTGGCCAGGAAGCCGTCGGCGTTCGAGGTGTCGATGACGACCCTGCCGCCGGCGATCGTCGCCTGCACCTGGGGCTCGGCGATCGCCCGGCCCGAGGTGGAATCCCAGTGGAAGGTGACTCCCGCGCCGAGCGAGACGGTCTCGGCTTGCAGGCGGCTGCCCCCGGTCTCGCCGAGGAGGACGAGCGGCTGGGTGGCATCCGGACCCTTGGCGGAGAGGTCCAGCTGCAGCAGGCCGTCGAGCGTGCCCGAGGGCGGCAGCAGGGTGAGGTTCGCCGGCGGCGTCAGGGTCGCGGCGATGCTGGCGGTGACCGCGCCCCGCGCCTGCAGGCGGACCCACCACAGCTCGCTGAGCGGCAGCGTGAGGTCGAGCGCGTCGGAGCTCGGGACCTGGAAGGTGGCGATCAGGCCCGGTGGACTGGTCGCCGGGTTCGCCTGCACGTCGACGAGCGGCGTGGTCAGGACCAACGCCGGGGCGGTGCCGGCGAGCGCCGGCGACAACCCGAGCAGGTCGAGCGACGCGGCGAGGACCGGCAGCAGCCGCGTGCCGTCGAAGGTCGGGCTGCCCCAGTCGAAGAGCGTGCGCAGCAGGTCCTCCGGCGAGGTCAGGAGCTTGCCGAGATTGGCGAGCTGGATGCGCTGCGAGACGAACGGCGGATGTGCCGGGTCGGACGGGATGCCGGGCTGCGGCAGGATCTGCAGCAGCCCGAGGGCGTTGGCGATCCCGGCAACGCCCGCCCCGGCGGCGGACGAGCCGCTCAGGTAGGAGATCAGCAGGTCGTCGAGCAGGCTCCTGCCCAGGGCGCCGGCGAAGGCGGCGAGCTCGCCGACGTCGACGCCGAGCTGGGCGGCCGGCACGCTGCCGAGCTCGCCGCCGATCCGTTCCAGCGCCGCGGCCACCGCGCCGATCTGCTCGACGAGCTGGACCCCGGCGGCGAGGATCCCGGCGTCGTCGTCGCTCGCGACGGCGGCGGCCAGCTTCGTCAACAGCGGCGGCAGCCCGCCGGCCGCGGCCGCTCCCGCGTTCGCCGCGCTCATGAACGCGGGCTGCGCGAGCAGCGCGGGCGGGAGCCGCAAGCCCAGGCGGGCGAGGGAGGACAGGAGGTTCTCCGGGGCGAGCTGGGCCGCCAGCGGCTGCAGCGCCTGGCCGACCTGCTGCGCCAGGACCTCCAGCGTCCCCGGCTTGCCCGCCATGGTCAGTCGGCGCCCCCGGCGCGCAGCATCGTGAGCACCTGCTCGTAGGTGAGGCCCGAGAAGCGCGCCACCCGCGGGGTGAAGCGCGCGAGGTCGGCGGCGAGAGCGGGGCTGGCATAGCGGGCAAGCACGCGCCCGATGCCCGCCAGGCACTCCGCCAGCGGCTTGCCCTCCACCGTCTCGGGCAGGCGCTGGTCGCGGCGCTGCAGCATGCCCAGCACCGCCTCGAGGATGCGCGGGCCGCCATTGCGGCGCCAGACGGCGGCGATGCGGCGATTGGAGCCCACCAGGCGCCGGGTCTCGTCGAGGTGGCGCTTGACGGCCTCCGCGACCTCGCGGCCCGCCGGCGTCGCCGAGACCTCCCTCTCGGCCCGCTCCAGGCGCTCGGCAACGAACGACGGGGGCGCGGCCGCGGCCATCCCATCGGGGCCCGCCACGGCGGACATGGCCGCCTTCGGGACGGTGCGCACGGCGTCCGGCGCCGTGCCGGGCGCCGGCACCGGCGCCACGTTCAGCGCCAGCGCCTGGAACGCCGCCGAGACCTGGCCGATGGGAGTCATGAGTCCCAACCGCCCGGACTGGCCGAAGACGATGCCGACCACGCGCCGGTCGTCGTCCCGCAGGACGGCGGCACCGGAATCGCCGGGCAGGCAGAAGTAATCCTGGCCCGCCTCGGCGGTGACGATCACCGCATTCGCAAACAGGCGTCCGCCGGCCTCGCCGGCGACGTGCAGCTGTCCGGAGACGTTCCGATGTCCGATGATCCCCTTCGTCAGGCCGGTGGTGCGCCCGCGCTTCGACACCTTGAGGCTGTTCTCGTCGGCGGGCACCACGTCATAGACTCCCGCGACCAGGCCGTCCACGCCCTCGATCACCGGCTTGTACTTCTGGCCCTGGTCCAGCTGCACGAGGGCGGCGTCGACGTCGACGCGGCTGTCGAGCACGATGCCGATGCGATCGTCGCAGCAGGGGCTGCAGCGCGAGCAGAAGTGGTCGTTCGGATGCCCGACCCGGCGGTCGCGCTTGACGATGCACTCGACCTCCTGCCCGTCGCTCATCGTGATCCGTGCGGCGCCGGGCGACGCGCCGGGGGCGGGCGACGCGGTGATCACTCGCGCGGGGGTCGATCCCGGCTGCTCGGCATGGCGGAGGTCTTCCGCGAGGTTGTTGATCGCCTTCGCGATGTCCGCCGCGACGTCGGCGAGCGCCTGTCCCTTCGCCGGGCGGGTGAAGACGCCGAAGGTGGGGCGGAGGCCGCCGGCGTTGACGTGGACGAAGATCCCGTAGTCGTCGCTCGCCACCTCTCCCGAGAGCTCGATCGCCAGGCCGTCGACGGTGGCCTTGAGCTTGGCGTCCTGGTCCGTCGCCGGACCATAGACCTTGCAGAGTCCCACCGTGTCGCCGATGACGTTGACGGCGACCGCCGGCAGGTTGCCGAGAGACGCGCTCGGCGGGATCGGCGCGCTCGTCGCGCTTACATGGTCGACGCCGAGGCCGCCGATCGCCTTGGCGATGCCCGCGGCCACCTCGGTGGGCGTGTCTCCGGCGCGCGTGGCGTAGACCGCCGCCTGGTTGGTCGTCGCCAGGCGGACGATCACGATCGTCTGCGGCGCGAGGGGAGAGCTGTCCTTGATGGCGAAGCCGATCTGGGCACCCTTGAAGCTGAACACCAGGTTGCTCGGCCGCCTCTCGGGCGCGGCGACCACGTGATGGCAGGTGATGGCGACCACCAAGCCTTGCGCGGTGGTGGCGATGCAACCCAGGGTGCCGGCCTGGGGATCGCCGAACTTCGGGCTCTTCACCTTGATCTGGGTGCCGCCGCGGAGGAACTTCTTGGTGTAATCGTGGTCGTCGACCGGCAGGACATGTGGGGGGTCCGTGAGCGTACAGGCGGTGCCGTCGTTCAACGCGACCTTGGCGTTGTTCGCACCGGGATCCAGGGGCAGGGCCGTGCTCGGGCAGCCTTGGAGCGTCAACTCCTCCGCGAGCCGCAGCGCGATCTGCCCCCTGGACATGTCGTTGAAGGTCTCGACGTAGGCGACGCCGGGGGCGTCCGGGTGCGCGTCGGGCGTGAAGGAGACCACGAGCCCCAGGCCGTTGCCGGGCGGATCGTTGCCCCGGAGGGTGATGCCCCTGCCGCCGGAGTCGATGCTGGGGCTCAGATTGCCGGGATCCGCCGCCACCAGGCGCGGCACGGCCATCTCCACGACGTCGGTCTTGACGCCGTCGATCTCCGGCGGCACGACCTCGTGGGGAGCCAGCTCGTGGAGCGGCCGCTTGTGGGCCAGGAACACGGCGATGCAGAGATCGGCGGTCGGCCGCCGGCGCACGAGCTTCCGTCCGAGGCCGACGGCATGCACGCCCGGCAGCGCGCGCAGCCGCGCCTCCGCGGCCTCCTTGATCCCGACGATCCGCTCGTGCTCCGCCATCGAGACCATCGCCTGCCACCCCCAACCGACACAGGCGCTCGACAAGCCGCGGCGTTACGTCGCCTCGCTCGACCTTCCCCCTGGAGCAGCGACCCGCGGACGGCCACCGCCAGGGCGCCGGCCGGAGACCGGCGCCCGTGAGATTCAGCGCACTAGTGCCGCTGCGCCTTGCAGGCGTCGAACTTGAACGCGGAGACGTTGGTGCTCCAGTTGAAGCTGCCGGTGGTCACGTAATACTCCTGGGTGTACCAGAAGGTGCAGTCGTCCGTCGGATCCAGGTTCATGGCGCTGTAGTCGCCCCAGCGCTTGAAGGACTGGACCTGGACCCCGGTTCCGTTCACCAGGACGTTCGGGCCGTTCATGGTGCCCAACGGGTCGCCGGCGCCGTGGCCGACCAGGTAGATGCTCGGGTCGAGGCTGCGGCTGGAGGCGCTGAAGCCGAGCGCGATGTCGCCGGCATTGTCCATGGCGATGCTGCCCATCCAGAAGCTGTTGTCGGGATCGACCACCGTCCCTTGCTGGAAGACGAAGGGCCCGGCGCCTGGACTGCGGATCTCGTACCAGCGCACCCCGCCCAGGGCCCCGCCCGCCACCGTGTGGTTGACGACCAGCGACTCGTGGTCGCCGAAGTTGCGGTAGGCCAGGCGGAACATCAGGCGGTCCCCCAGGCCGTCGACCTTCTCTCCCGGTGACGGCTCGGGGATGCAGGCAGTCCTGATCGCCCCTGCACAGATCTCGCTGAACGGCGCCACCGCGACCAGCGCGGGGCCGGAGAGCGTCGAGTTGGCCGGGTTGGCGAAATCGACGTGAAATTGAAACAGGTTGAGGTGGCTGGAATCGGCGATGCTGGCGTAGTAGTTCGGCGCTCCCGTGGGCGGGAGCGTGCCGCCGTCGAGATGCGAGGGCAGGAGGCTCGCGGTCGAGGTCTGGAAGCAGATCATCGCCGCGGGGGCGCCGGAGAGCATCGCCGCGCGGTCCAGCGCGCACGCCCGAGCCCCCAGGAAGGTGTTCCCGTTGCCGGGACCGAACACGTTCTGGCTCGAGTAGTAGGCGTCGGGCCAGACCCCGAACTTGGGGTAGTCGGGGAACTGGTTGCCGAAGTCGAACTCGTAGCGGTGGTAGCTGCCGGTGGCGTCGGAGGTGGCGGAGACGGCGACGCACTCCTGGTTGCTGGAGAAATCGCTGTTGAATTGCAGCTGGCTGATGAACCAGCGGCCCGCGATCCGGTCGTACATCACCACCGGATCGCCGCCATCGCCGGCGTTCTCGCAGGGACCGCCGAAGCCGCTCCAGATGCTGTGGATGGCGGCGGGGCCAAGCTCCAAGGCCCCGGTCGCCTTGTCATAGACGGCGATCGTCACGTTCACCATCTGCACGTACTGGCGGGCGCCGGCGGCGCCATTGGTGTCGGGCGGGACGAAGGCGAATCCCAGCACGTTGCGGTTGTCCTGGGCGCTCTGGCCGGCGAAGCTGATCACCGGGGTCACGCCGGTGAGCGCCGCGCTGGGCTGCGCCGCCACCGGGTCGGCCTTCGAGCTGGTGATCGCCGGCCCGGTGCCGCGGGCGATCGGCGCTTGTCCTTGATGCAATCCCTTGAGCTCGGGCGCCTGCGCCGCCAGCTGGCCGAGCGGGGCGGAGAGATCGTGGCGGGCGTCGCGGGTGACGCTGGGTCCCGCCGCGTAGGCCGGCAGCCCCAGCAGGCCTGCACTCGAGACGACCAGCGCGAACCGTAGACGCGACCTCATGCGGGTGTTCATGGCTCGAACCTCCTGTGCGCCGGGCCAGGCCGGCGAGATGCAGTGCCATCGACGGGTTCGGCCGCTGGGAGGAAGGCGCGGCGGCCGAGGAGGGACACGACGGATGAGCGATCGAGGCGCATGGCCACCCGCAGCTTGCCACACAGCCGGCTGTCTCGCCAACTGCGCGCCGGCCGGCCGGCCCGGCCGGCGTCAGAGCGGCCGCCGCCGGAGCCGCGCCAGGGCGAGGCCGGCCAGCAGGAGCGCGAGCGCGCCGAGGCCGGCCGGCGAGAGGGCGGGGATGATGCGAATCACCGTGAAGCAGCAGGGATCTGCCGGGCCCGGCTCGTCGGGATCGTCGGAGAACCCGATCGACTCGTTCGTCCCGTTGCCGTCGGCGTCGTAGGCGATCATCGCCTGGTTGCACAGGACCGTGCCGGGGAGGGCGGTGATCATCGCGGTCATCGTGATCGTCACCGTTCCGCCGGCTGGAATCGCACCGTTCCACGTCACCGTATTGCCCGAGGTGGAGGCGGTGCCGCTCGTCGCGCTGGCGCCGGTCAAGGTCAGGCCGGCGGGCAGGGTATCGGTGAACTCGTCACCCGGATTGTCGGCCTGGTTGGCCGGTCCGCAATTGATCAGCAGCATGGTCTTGGTGATCGGGGTGAACTGCAGCATCTGGCCGCTGAACCCTTCGCAGAAGGCATGGACGCCGGTGGCGACCACCTGGGTGTCCAGGTTGACCTGGTTGTTCGCCGGATTGTCGTCGCAGACGCCGCTGGGCGGTGTGACCGTGGCCACGTTGTGGAGCACACCGGAGCACATGGGCCGGACGATCCCCCTCAGGCGGTAGACGCGTGACTCTCCCGCCGCCAGGTCGATGGTGTCCTCGAGAGGTGGGGACAGAATGGGATCACAGGGCGCGTCGCGGCACCAGAGCACCCGCCGCAACTCCGGCGGATAGACGTCCTGCACCACGGCGCCCGTGACCGCGGCGGGGCCGGCGTTCTTGACCGTGATGTCGTACACGACCTCCTGTCCGGGCGCGACCGGGTTCGGGGTCTCTGTCTTGGTGATGCTGAGGTCGCTGATCGGGATCAGGGGACAGATGACCGGGACCGTCACCATGGCGTGGTTGTTCGAGGGGTCCGGATCGGGTGTACACGACTGCGCGTCGGCGGCCAGATCGATCGAGGTTCCGGCGGCGCACTTCGCGCACGACGGAGCCCGGATCATGAAGTCGAGCGATCTCAAGCCGCCGGTAGGGAGATCGCCCAGCAGGCAGGTGAGGTGATTGGGGTCGGCGACCGCGCTGCAGCCGGCAGGCAGCGGCATGTCGACCATGGCGGAGGCCGCGATGGAGACGGCCACCGTCACGCTTCCTGCCGTGTGCGGACCGCGATTGAACACCACGCTCGAGAACTTGAAGTCTTCGCCTCCCGCCACCTGCGCGGGAGCGCTCACGGTGATGCCGAGATCGGCCGCGCCATGCACGGACGTGACCAGCGAGCACTCTTGCGGGAGTGGCGCGTTGCTCCCGATCACGGTGGCGGTATTGGTGATCGAGGCCGGTGCGAAACAGGCGGGTAGGTTGAAGCTGATCTCGACCGGCGGCAGACACTTGCCGGGGCCGATCGTTCCCAGGTTGCAAGGCAGGTGAGTGCAGCCCCCCCCACTGACACCTTGCAGGGTCAGATTCGGCGGCGTCGGATCGGAGAGCTTCACGTCGTTCGCGGCGCTGCAACCGGAATTGCAGACCCTGACCTCGTAAGTGACCAGGTCACCCGGGCTCGCCGCGCCCGGCCCCTGCTTGGTGCACGACAGGACAGGTCCGGTAGGCGGGCCGGCGATGGCCGTCAGGGCATTGCACGAGCCAGGGGCCGCTCCTTCGCCGGTCACCTGCGCGAAATTCGTGAACGAGCCCCGGGCCGAGCATCCTGCCGGCGCCCGGAAGGTCACCTCCACGGGAGCGAGGGTGGCATGGGCGGGGAGCGTGCCGAGGGAGCATGGGAAGCCCTTGCTGCAAGGCTGCCCGGCCGACACGAACGTCAGGCCCGCGGGGGTGGGATCTTCGAGCATGCCATTGGCCGCCGCGGTATCCCCGGCGTTGGTGACGGTAATCCTGTACGTCGCCAGACCGCCGGCATCCACGGACTCGGGACCTCTCTTTTTGCAGAGTAACTGCGGGCCGATAGGAATGGGACACGTCGCGACCGCTCCGGCCTGGAACACCCCGCCCGAGCTGTCCTCGAAGCCGCCGAGAAAGACCTGCTTGTCGAGGATCGCCACCGACTGGCCAAAGGCTCCCCGCTGGGCAAAGGTTCCGCCCGGTGTGTGCAGGAACTTGAACTCCAGGAGCCAGGGTAGCAGGGTATCCTTGGTGTCCGGCGGCACGAAGAGATAAGCTGCACCGTTGATCCCGTCGAACGGAGCCCCGATCAAGACGCGGTCGCCGTCGAGCCCCACGGCGGTGCCGAATTGTGCGCCTTGCTGGGGATCGTCCGCCATGAGCGGCGGGTAAGGCGTCCAGCCGGCCCCGCTCCGCTTGAAGACGTACGCGGACCCGGAGTCCGTGACCTTGTTCATATCGTCCCCGGGAGCCCCGACCACGATCCGGTCGCCGCCGATCGCGACGGCGGAACCGAATTGAATGTTGTCCGGCCGGAATGGGGGGCCGGCCGTCAGCTTGCCGCTCGCCTCGAGAGCCCAGATGACATTCATTCCTTTGAACACGTAGGCGGCTCCGAAGTTCCGGAATGCATGCAGGTCGTCGGCAAAGGGTGCGCCGACGACGATCTCGTCGCCCGTCGCCGCCACCGCCACGGCAGCGCCAAACCTGTCGAAAGGCCGGCCATCGGGGGCATGGAACTTCGCCGCTTGCTGCCACATGGTCCCGTGCAGGGCAAAGACGTAGACCGATCCCGACGAGCTCCCGCGAGCCGAGTCGCCAGGCGCGCCGACCACCAGCGTGCTGCCCTTGAGAGACACGGAGAAGCCGAACTGGGCGCCTCCCGCGGCGTCGGCGGCTGCCAGCGGCGGCATCTGTGGCACCCAGTTCGATCCAGTTAGCAGGAAGAGGTAGACGGCTCCGGAGCCTTGGACTCCGTTCGCGTCGCCCAGGGGAGCGCCAACCGCCAGCCAGTTGCCGTCGATCGACACCGAGGTGCCGAACCGGCCCCTCTGAAGGCCGGGAGGGACGAGCTTGGCTGTCTGCGGCGTGTTCGGCCCCGGATTCAGGAACATGGAGACGGATCCGGCACCCACGTTGTCCTGGTTGGCGCCGGCCGCCAGCCAGGTCTGACCCGCGATCTTCTCGACGGCGATCGCCCAGCCGAGCTGGGCAGAGGACTGTTGAGGCGCCGCCACGAGCACCGGCGCGTCGCAGGTGATCGTCGTGGACGCAAGGAGATCCCCGGGCGTCCCGAGCCCGGCAAGCGTGGCGGCAAGCCCGAGCAGGGCCGCGACCACGCGGCGTGAGAGCATCCGCCCGGGCGCGTCGCCGCTCATCGGGGAAGTCTCCCCGGCGGTTGGGTCGTGAAATCGGTCAGCCGGTGAACCGTGTCGTCCGACTCCTCCAGGTGCTGCAGTGGCGCCGGGTGGGTGGCCAGGCCGCCGGGCCGCACCAGCACCCATTGACCTGCCGCGACCTCCACGGGGTCGCCGCCGGCCTTCGCCTGCACCGTCACGACTCCCTCGTCCACGCCCACGAAGGTCCCGACGATGGGATCGACGAGGAACCGGACGTAGGTCCCATGGACGACCGACCTGGTCTCCGGGGTGTCGACGTCGATGGGCGGCTCGCCGGCCAGGAGGCCGAGATGGAACTTGCCGCGGTCGAGGTGGACCTTGGGCGCGCAGGGGCGCGCGCGGTCGCCGAGCTCGGCCTCGGATGCCCCCACGAGCTTCAGCAAACCGATGATGTTCCGGCCGTCGTAGGAGACGGTGGACCGCCCCAGCTTGCAGGCGAATGCCCGGGTGAAAGAGACCTCGAGGAACGCTTCCATGCTGGTGAGCCGCACTCTCGAGCCGCGTTCGATGGGGTCCCTGACGACGAGGGGGCGGGAATGCTTCCCGGGAGGGAAGCCGAGGACCTGCGGCATGACCACCATGGCGATGCCGATGTCCTCCGCGCCGGCCGCCGTGCCGAGCAACCCGATCGCGAGCAGGACGGCCGTGACGCGGCGCATCAGAGCTCCCAGCCCAGACCGGCGGCGACGACCAGCCGCCGGTAGCCGAGGTCCGGGAGCCCGTCGCCCAGCTCGACGTTCGATCGCCGCTGGGTGTAGGAAGTCCGTACCGTCCAGCGCAGCCGTTGCGTCGCCGCCCAGACGACCGCCGCCGCCGCCTGCAAGACCGTATCGCGCCGCCTCGGCCCTGCCGGGTTGAAGAGGTTGGAGTCCGGCCGGTCGTAGCGATCCTCCCGCGCTCGCCCGTCCAGGACCGCGGACCAGCGCAGCGCCAGGGGCCACGCCAGCTCGCCGTTGCCCTCCAGGAAAGTCCCCCTGAACTCCGGCCCCGCGCGGCGGTCCACGCCCCGGGCGCCCAGGCGCAGCCAGCGGTTCCACCCGCCGAGCTCGAAGGTCTGGCTCAACCCCAGCGACAAGTCGCGGCCGCTGCGCTCGGGGTCCGAGAAGAGCCCTCCGGGGAAGCGGCGGTCCGCGTAGGCGAGATCGATGCGGGTGACGATGGCGGGCGTTTCGCGGACGCCGAACGCGGCGGCCGCCTCCAGGGTCTGGTAGTACGGCTGGCTGCCGAGACGGTAGACGGCGCCGCCGGCCTGGAGCAGGGCGGTGAACCGGCCGCCGCTGCCGAGGGGTGTCCGGGCGAAGCCCAGGGGTCCGTCGAGGATCCCCTGGGGATCGCTGCCGAAGGCGAGATGGACGGTGCCGCGCGCCTGCCCGAGGTCGAGGTAGCGGAAGTCGAAATGGAAGGCGCGGCCGGTCTCCAGGGTCACGCCGAGGTTCGGCCCCTCCCGGGCGTGGAAGGGATAGAGCGCGAGCCGCAGGTCGACGCCGCCGAGGCCGTCCGCGTCCCCTCCCCGGACCACCTTGTCCCCGGGGCCGGGCACCGGCACGCTCAGGTTGTTCGACAGCAGGTTGGGATTGCTGTCCGCCGCGGCCGCGAGACCCACCGTCCCCTCCCACGGCCCGCGGTCGTCCACCGCCGCGAGCGGGTGGCGCGCCACCAGGCTCGCCTCGATCTCCGCCGCGGCCTCCTGCGTCCGGCCCAGCCGCAGCAGCTCGAGGCCCCGCCGGGTGCCCTCGTCCGGGTGAAGCTCCACGGCCTTGCTCAGCCAGGCGATGGCTGCCGCGATGTCCCCCGACGCCAAGGCATTCAGCCCCTCGGCGAGGTCCACTTCGGCTTCGGCCCGCCACGGCGCTGGTGCGGCAAGGCTCGCGATGCCGCAGGCCATGAAGCCCAGGGTGGCGACCAGCAAGCTCGGCAAGGTCCGGCGCGAACACATGGCACGATCATCTGCGAAGGATCGCTAGATAGCATATAATGGAAACCGTCCATTCGCTACCTCGATCGTCGTCTCGAGCAGGGGGGTCTCGTGGCAGAGCCCAGTTACGACGTCTTCATCTCCCATGCGTCCGCGGACCTACCCGCGGCCACGAAGCTCGCCGGGCTGCTTCGCAAAGAGGGTCTCAAGCCCTGGCTGGACGAGGAGAACCTGGTGGCCGGCGAGCCCTGGGATGCGGCGATCTACGCCGCCCTGGCGCACTGCGCAGCGTGCGCCGTCCTGATCGGCCAGGGCGCCACCGGTCCCTGGCAGAACATGGAGATGCGCGCGGCAATCCGGAAACAGGTCCAGGGAGGGGCTTCTCGGGTGATCCCGGTGCTGCTCCCCGACGCCGCACGGCCGGACCGGAGCCCCCTGCCCGACTTCCTCGCCGACCAGACCTGGATCGAGTTCCATGGCACCATCGACGACCGGCGGGCTCTGCGCCGGCTGATCGCCGGCATCCGCGGGATCGCGCCAGGCCCGGACCCGGAGACGGAAGCGGGGATCGCGCCAAGCCCGGACCTCGAGACCGCGGTCGAGCCGGCCAAGGCTCTGGAAGCGGGCACCTGCCCCTATCGCGGCCTGCAGCGCTTCGACGTCGAAGACGCCGTCTTCTTCCACGGCCGGGAGGTGCTGACCGGATGGCTGCTGGCCAAGCTCCATCCCACCCGCTCCGATCAGCGCTTCCTCGCCATCTCCGGCCCATCCGGGAGCGGCAAGTCGTCCCTCGCCCGCGCCGGTCTCCTGGCTTCCTTGAAGAGCGGCGAGCTTCCAGGGAGCAGGGACTGGCCGCTTGCCGTCTGCATGCCCGGTCCGAATCCGCTGGAAAGCCTGGCGCTCGCGGTCATGGACGCACTGCAGCTCGACGTCTCCGCCGGCATCCACCTGATGCAGGACCTCGGCAAGGACCATCGGACGCTGCACTTCCTCAGCCGTTCCGTGCTGCACCGCACCGCGGACCGGCGCCTCGTGGTGCTGATCGATCAGTTCGAGGAGGTCTTCACTCTCTGCGCGGACGAGGCCCAGCGCCAGGCCCTGATCGGCAACCTGCTGTATTGCGCGCTGGCGGCGGACGGCCAGACGGCGGTCCTGCTCACCCTGCGATCTGACTTCTACGGCCGCTGCGCCGAGTATCCCGAGCTCGCCTCCGCCGTCTCCGACCGCGGCGAGCTCGTGGGGCAGATGGCACCGGACGAGCTGCGGAGGGCCATCGTGGAGCCGGCGCGGACGGCGGGGCTGGAGCTCGAGGGGGATCTCGCCGACCGCCTGATCGAAGACGTGGGGGAACAGCCGGGGTGCCTGCCGCTCCTCGAGCACGCTCTGCAGCAACTCTGGCAAGAGCGCGACGGCAACCGTCTCACCGCGACGGCCTACCGCCAGATCGGCTTCGTGGCCGGGGCTCTGCAACAGCACGCCGAGAAGGTCTTCGGCGGCTTCAAAGAAGGCGAGCCCGAGGCCTGCCGGCGGGTGCTCCTGCGCCTCGTGCAGGTGGAAGAGACTCGCGCCGCCACCCGGCGGCGGCTGACCCTTGACGAGCTGGTCCCCGCCGCGGACTCCGAAGCCGACCGCCGGTCGGAGGCGGCCGTCGTCGACAAGCTCACCGCGGAGCGCCTGCTGACGGTCGAGACGCCCGAGACGGCCGGCGCGGAGAAACGCCCCACCGTGGAGCTGGCCCACGAAGCGCTGATCGGCCGCTGGAAGCGCTTGCACGACTGGATCGACGCCGACCGCGAGGCTCTCGGCGTCCGCCGGCGCGTGGACGAGGCGGCGAGAGAATGGGGTGCCGGCGGGAGCGATCCGTCGTATCTCTATACCGGCACGCGCCTGTCCCAGGCCGAGGAGTGGGCCGCCGGCCGCGCGGGCGAGCTGAACGACGCGTCGCGAGCGTTCCTGGCGGCCAGTGCCGTCCGCCGCGACGCGGAGATCGAGACCAGGCGCCGGCGGCGGCGGCTGAGGTTCGCCGTCCTGGCGGCGGTGGCGCTGCTGGCGGTGCTCGCGGCCGTCGTGATGTTCGGGCTCCGGCAGCAATCCGAGCGGTTCCGGCAGCAATCCGAGCGGCAGAGCCAGATCAACCTGAGCACCCAGCTGGCGGACGAGGCGCAGCTCGCTCTCGCCTTGAACCCACTGACCGCGCTGCTGCTGGCGGCCGCGGCCGTACGGATCCAGGGCGACGTGCCCATCGCGCGAGGCGCCCTGCTGGGCGCCCTGGCCCTCTCCGATGCGGAGCCGTTGGGACGGTCGGGGATCGCGGCCGTCGCGGCTTCGTCCGATCGCCTTTCCATCGCGACGGCAGGCCAGGACGGCACGGCGACCCTCTGGCAGCTCGCGCCCGGGACGTCGCCGGCGGCCGTGCGCACCTTCCGCGTCCAGGGGGAAGTGGCCGCGCTCGCCGTGAGCAACGATCGCCGCTGGCTGCTCGCTAGGGACCGGGACGGCAACGTCCGGCTCCTGGATCGGGATAGTGGGAACCAGGAAACCCGGCTACCCGACGAAGATTGGCGCGATGGCGATCCCTTCAGCGCCGACAGTCGCTGGCTGACGATGGACCTGGCCGGCAAGCCGGTGCGGTACGACCTGCTTCACGGCGCGGCCAGGGAGATGCTGGCTGCGACGCCCGCTCCCCCGGCCGACCCAGACGAGAACGCGCGAGCCCTGGCGGGCACCCGGATCGCGGCTCTCAGCTCCGACGGGCAATGGCTCGCCTGGGGAGAAGAGAAGGGAGCCGTGCGCCTGAAGGATCGGGCCTTCCCCGAGCTGGAGCCCATCGAGCTGCTCGGCCAGGGCCAGCGGATCGGCCTGCTGACGTTCGTGCCGGGAGATCGGTGGCTCGTCATCCAGGCCGGCGCCGAGGCCCCGCGCCTCTGGGACCTGCGCCGGTTTCCCCACGGCGGCATTCTCGCGGCGACCCCGGACGGGCGCCGGCAGGTGGTGGGCCGGCCCGGCACGAGCGTCCATGTCGAGGGTTCCGGCGATACCCGTCCGCTCCAGGGAGTCGAGCCCGGCATCGGGATCTGGGCCTTCAGCCCGGACGGCTCCCGGTTGGCGGGCGGGAGCCCCGGCGGCAAGCTCCTGGTCTGGAAGCTCGGCGGCGACCACCCGGCGCCGCGGACCGTCCTCGGGCTCGGGATGATTTCCACCCTGGCCTTCAGCCCCCGGGGCGACCGCCTCGCCATCGGCGGCGATGGATTCGCCAAGCTCTGGGACCTCGGGACCGAAGGCCCGCGGCCCTTGCTCCACGACCTCGAGAACCGGGTGACCGCCCTGGCCTTCGGCTCCTCTCCGAACCGCCTGGCGACGGGTTGGAGCCAGGGGCAGGTCCGGGTCTTCGGGCTGGACGATCCAAAGTGGCCGATGGACGAGGCATTCACTCTCGACGCGCCCGTCACCGCCCTTGCCTTCAGCCCGGACGGCGAGTGGCTGGCCATCACGAAGGGCAACGACAGCGCCATGCTCTGGCGGAACGGCTCCCGCAAGCTGCTCGAGGATCAGAGCTCCAGGGTCCGCGCCCTGGCCTTCAGCTCCGACGGACGCTGGCTGGCTGGTGGAGGCGAGGAGGGCCTGCTGCAGATCTGGGACCTCGGCAACCCCTCGGGCGTGCACGTCGCATGGCACGGTCACGCCGGGCCCATCCGCTCGCTCGCGTTCGCCGCCGGCGCCCGTGAGCTGATCACGGCAGACCGGAGCGTACGCACCTGGCCTCTCGCGCCCGGCGCCCTGATCGCGCGCGCGTGCGAGAAGGCCGGCCGGAATCTCTCCCAGGACGAGTGGAAGACCCACGCGCCGAGGGGAGAGAGCTTCCGGCAAGGGATGCCCTGCGAGCGGCGCTGACGGATCCGCGCGCTCGGATCGCTCCCGGCGCCGAAGGGACCACGCCGGCGGGAAGGCGCGGCGCGGGATCGTGCAGGTCTTGGCCGCCCGCTTGCCCGCCTGCCCCGCCCGCCCACCAGTGGTCGCTTGAAAAACGAGCGCTCTGCGCTAGGATTTCAAGGCTCCTGCTCAGGTCGAGGCCGGCCGGCATCTCGATCCCCGGCGTACGACCCGGAGATCTCCTCAGTCCATCTCGCAGTTCCACACCTCCCACCACTTATCCGCGACCTCGTGCCCAGGATCTGTGCAACCTAGATAATCACTCTCCTCGCCGACCTCATACCTCCCGTCCGGTGCTTGTTGGGGGGGCTTTTCTGAATAGACATATCCACCTCTACCGGCATGACCATTGTCCACTGTTTCCACGATGACCGTGAGCTCGCCCGTAGGTGCCCTCGATGCCCACACATTGCCTGCCTCTTTGCCGCGATCGTCGTCCTCCGGCCTGCGTGAGCGCAAGGACCTTGGATCGCATAGATTCTCGAGCCTCAGCTCGAGTCTCCCTCCGGGTCGCATACCTTGCACCTTGACCTGCTCGACGACGGCGTTCAGACATGGTCTATTGAAAGGGATATTCGGCTGTGTGACCAACCGATGAATCACTGCCACGCCAGCTGGGACGGCGGCAACGACGATCACCAGCGCCACGACGGCGCCCCCGACTGCCAGTCGCCATTTGCGCACCCTGTGCATACTCACCCCTGCCGGCCGGCGCTCGCTACCGGCCGCTACCCATATCCTTCTGCGCATTCTGGCCGCGGAGGGGGACATGGGAAGTCGAGCTTTGGTTCTGCGGCGTTACGGGGATAAGCTCGGCGCACCCGGAGCGCATGCGCACGGCACAAGGCAATGGAGGAGGGGCGATATGCCGCGGGTTTGCCGTCTGGTGGTAACCGTCCTGGGCTTCGCGCTGCCGTGGGTTGCGGGAGCCGCGGCCGGAGCGCCGGTCCACACGGGGGCCGCGCAGGCGCCGGCCGGCCTGGATGTGGGCCTGTCGCTTGCGGAAAACGAGTGGGACCTCCAGTTCCTGCCGGCGAACCCCGGCGCGGTAGCCGAGGTGCGCTACCGGCTGATGGACTCCGGGGATGCCGCCTGGCACACGGCCGACGAGTGCAACTGCGCCAGGCTCGGCGCCCTGGCTCCCGGCCGGCACCGCGTGGAGATCGAGGTGGCCGGCAAGGCAGGCGGCACCGCCAAGGCCGCCTACACCTTCTCGTTCGACCCGGACGAAGAGATCGTACGTCTCGCCAAGGACTACCTGGCAAGGAGCCATCACTGGATCGCCTTCGACGATCGGCCGCGCTACAGCTGGTCGCTGCGTTTCGTCCTGCCGGTGACCCATCGCGATGCGCTCCGGGAGGTGCGCTGGTCGCTCGACGGCTGCACCCTCGACCGGCGCTTTCCGCTGGGAGAGCCCTCTCCACCGGGGAACTACGCCCTCCCGCGCGCCATCGGTCACGACCAGAAGCTCGACGAGCGCGTGCCGGTGAGCGCCAGGTTCGCCTGCGTGCAGCTGGTCTTTCGCGACGGCTCGACGAGCGAGGAGCGGCGTATCTATCGGGACCGGCCGTTCCCGCCGCCACCGGAGCCCGCCGACAGCGCGCCGGCGACCGCCGCGGCAGCCCCGGCGATGCCGGCGACCCCGTCGACGGCGGTGGCCACGGAGGCCGTGCCGCCTGCAGCCGCCGCGGCGAAGTCCGCGCGCGCGGTGGCGGGTGCGCCGCCCCCAGCGGCCGTGAGGCTCGACCCACAGCGCTCGAACGGGGCCTGGCTGCTCAGGTTCGACACCCCCAGGAGGCGTGACCTGCGCGAGATCCGCTATCGGCTGGACGATGCCGCGGAGTGGCAGACGACCGGTACCAGCGCCATGGTCAACCTCGACCGCCAGGAACGCCTGCCGCGCACCTTGGCGAGCGTCGACCCGCGCTGGGTCACCCCCGGGCGCCATCGCATCGAGGTCGAGTTGATCGATTGGCACGGCACCAGGTCGGGGCCCTACACCTTCTGGTTCGATCCCGAAGCCGAGGTCCTGGCCGCCGCCAAGCGCCTCGCGGTCAACCCGAATGTGCGCTTGGTTTCATTGCGCGACTACGGCGGGAAGCGTCTGGCCTACTTCGATCTGTCCTTCAAGGACGCTCTGCGCGAGATCCGCTACTCCTTCGACGGCTGCGCCTTGGACCGCCGCTTCCCCTTCGACAGCTGGACCGACCTCTCCCAGCCGCCGCGCTATACCGAGAAGAGCGACATGGTCCTACCCGAGGGCACCTCCTCGGTCTGCGTGCAGCTGCTCTTCCGCGACGGCGAAGCCGCCGCGCCACGCCGCTTCGGCATGAGCGGCCCGGAAACGCCCTGACCTCTGAACCTGCCGCGGACACCGGCGCGGGTGGGAAAGCCGGCGCCGGCGCCGGTGGGACCGGGGCCGCGGGCGGGTCAGCTGCTGGCGGTGAGACTGGTGCCGGCAGACGCTCCGCCGCGGAGCGGCGGGCGCCGGTCGGCCACGCCTGTCTCAGGTCCTCGGCTGATACCCCTTCTGCTTGGCGCGGGCGAGGATCTGGGCGGAGAGCTTGCGGCCCCACTCCTGCCCCGCGGCAATGCTCTCGGACGCCACGGCCGGCATCTCACGGGTCATTTTCTGACCGAGCGGGCTCGAGTAGAACGCGATCAGGCCGTCGAGGTCGCTCTCGGAGAAATGGCGGGCATAGATAGGAATGACCAGATTGGCGAAGTCGTCGGGACGGATCTCCTTCTGGACGTCGCTCCAGAACGCCGCCGGGACCTGCGGCATGGCGGTCTTGAAGCTCCCCAGCAGCTGGGCGACGACCTGCGTGCTGAGCTGTGCCGAGCCGGTGAGCTGGAGGACCCTGCGGATCTTCGCCTCCTTGGCAGGCGGGGTGGCCGGCGACAGGCCGTTCGCAGCGGGGACAATCAGGGCAGCAACGAGCAGCAGTGGCAACAGTCGACGAAGGGCGATTCGCATCGAGTCAGCCTCCCACAGAGAACCGGTTTGGGTTGGCGCGGCGTTGCCCGGGTTCCTCCGGGTACAGCCTTCACGCCGCTCGACGAGCGAGCAGCGCAGGCGCCCCCTACGGGCCTCGAGGGGGCGCCGGCGCGGTCTCGTCTCATGCTGGGATGCGTCAACCGCGATCATCAGGGGCCATCGACGCCAGGGCCGGCGCCGCGCTTGGCGCGCTATTGCTCCTCGAAGACGTACTGATGCTGCGAGTCGCGCAGCACGAGCGTGCGCTTGGCGCCGGCGCCGACCACGAACTCGAAACCCCGCGCGCCGGGCGCCGTGGAGACGAACGAGAGGCTGCCGTCGGGGTTCTTGCGCGAGGCCACCTTGCTCTTCCACTCGCCGAAGTCGAAGACCGTGGTGCCGCCGGGCCGGCTGACCGCGATCTCGCCGAGCGCCGCGTTCTTGTACCGCGAAGCCAGCTGGCCGCTCGCCGCCGGATCCGCGGGAACGGTGAGCAGCTTGCGGTCGGCAGCGAGCCGGCCGTAGAAGACGTCGGCGGCGGTGGCGACCTGCGCGTCGGCCTCGGGACGGCCGTCGAACAGGACTTCCAGCAGCTCGCGGCGCAGCTGGGTGCGCAGCACCCAGCCGGGATCGCCGTTGGTGAGGATGACGGCGCCGACGCCCTGCTCCGGCAACCACATCATGTCGCTGTGGTAGCCGATCATGTCACCGCCGTGGTGCACGACCGGCACGCCAAAGGTCGTATCGACCATCAGGCCCATGCCGTAGGTCTCCTCCTTGCCGATGGGGACCTGCGGGGCGCGGCGCGCGAGGAGCGGCGCGCTCGGGATGTAGGTGGTGCCATCCGGCAGGCGCCCGCCGGCAAGCTCCATGCTGACGTAGCGCAGCATGTCCCGCACGTTGCTCCAGGCGGCGCCGGCCGGGCGCAGAGGAATGACCGCGTAGTTGACCTCCATGACCGCGAGCGCGGGCTTGCCGTCGACGTCGGGAGCATGGGCGGTGGCATGGTCCTCCGCGGCCAGGGCGCGAGAGAAGTCGAAGGTGGTGGCGGTCATCCCCAGCGGGTCGAAGACCTGTGCCTGCATGGCGCGATCGTAGGCCGCTCCCAGCTCGAGGTCGGGGAAGAGGACGTGCCCGGCGGTGAAGCCGGCGGCGCCAGCCATAGGGTTGGAGTACTGGAACATCTCGCCGAACTTGCTCGTCGGCTGCATGGTGCCGAGAGTGGCGAGGGCACCCTCCGGCGTCAGGCCGCCGAACTCGAAGATCCACTCCAGGTCCTGGCGCGGCAGGCCGGTGCAGGCGCAGATCAGGTGCTTGACGAGCACCCGCCGCGTCGTGTCCGCGTCGCCCAGGCGGAAGCTCGGCAGCAGGCTGGTGACGGGCGTCTCCCAGGTGAGCCGCCCCTGGGCGACCAGCTTGGCGAGCAGCAGCGTGGTGAGCGCCTTGGTGTTCGAGGCGATCATGAACAGCGTGTCGGCGTCGACCGCTCCGTTGCGGCCCAGCTCGCGCACGCCGAAGCCGCCCGCAAAGACGACCTTGCCGTCCTGCACGATGCCCAGCGCCACCCCCGGAAGGCCCAGCCGCTTGCGGCCGGACTCGACGAAACGCTGGATCTCGGTGAGCCGCGCCTCGTCCAGACGGTGCGCAGTCTTGCCGGCGAACGATTCCCGGGCGTAGCCCTTGGGGAACAGGCGGTCGAAAATGAGTCTCACCTGGGCGGCGCGCTTCTCGGCCACCGGTTGCGACACGTCGTAGATCGCGACCGTCCAGCCGCCACCGGCGTAGCGCGTCGAAGCCTCCACGTCCCGGCGCTCGTTGGGCGATGTCTGGTACTCGTAGTTCCGGTGCTTGGTCCAGCCGAAGCGGTCCGCCTGATCGTGAACCACCTCGAGCGGCCACCTCGCCTCCGGCTTGTACGCGGCCCACGCCGCCGCGACCGCCGCATCGGCGTCTTTGGCCATGACGTCGACCAGGGCAATCCAGGAGTCGTGCTCCGGCGCCTCCAGGATCGTCGCCGGCCCGCGCACGCTCACCGACCACCCCGAGGGGCCGAGGAAAGTGTTGCCGGTGACCGTGGACAGCGGGGTGTCGGCGGTGAGGAGCCGCGCTCCGGGGGCAGCGGAGCCCGCCGCGGCAGGCGGCGCGGCAGGGCCGGTGGCGGCCGGCGGCGCCGCGGTAACGGCAGCGTTCACCACGGCCGCCTGTCCAACGAAGAGCAGGAGGAGCAGCGCTTTTCTCATAATGGCAACACGATACACCGAAGCTCGGGCCGGAGGGCGGCCGCCGTGAGCCCCACTGCCGGCTTGACTCTATGCCTGAACGGGCATAACCTCTCACTCGAGGGTGGGCGAGCGGCGGCTGAACATGGAAACCCGAGATCAGATTCAGCCGAAGCCGGTACGATGGGTCGGAAGCAGCAAGGAGGATCTGAGGAGTTTCCCGGAGGAAGTCAGGCGCCAGGTGGGCGGCGCGCTGTGGGATGCGCAGCTGGGTCTCAAAGCACCGTTTGCGAAACCACTCAAGGGATTCGGGGGAGCTGGCGTTCTCGAAATCGTGGATGACTTCGACGGCGATACGTACCGTGCCGTCTATACGGTCCGCTTCGCCGGGGTCGTCTACGTGCTGCATGCCTTCCAGAAGAAATCCAAGCACGGCATCGCCACCCCGAGAGCCGAGCTGGACTTGATCGAACAGCGACTCAAACGGGCAAGAGAGGATTACGACCAATGGTCACGAAGCACGAACCTGAGACCCCGGTGACGCCAGGCAGCGGCAATGTGTTCGCAGACCTCGGGTTCGCCGAGCCCGAAGAGGAGCTGACCAAGGCCCAGCTTGCCAGCCACATTCGGCAGGTCATCAAGCGCCGGCGGCTCACCCAGGTTGCCGCGGCGGCGCTGATGGGTGTCGATCAACCGAAGGTCTCGGCTTTACTCAACGGTCGCCTTGCGAACTTTTCCAGCGAGCGCCTGATGCGCCTCTTGACCACTCTCGGCCAGGACGTGGAGATCGTGGTCAAGGCAAAGCCCCGTCATCGCGAGATGGGCCGCATCCGGGTTGTCGGTAACGCGCATCCCTGAAAGGGGAACGCTAAGATTATCCGTGAGCGGCTGGCTCAATGGTGCCAGCCCTTCTGCATGACGACGGCCGGAAGGTCGCGCTACAGTAGGATCGGCGCGGGGATGGCAGACGATGAGCACGATCCAGATCGACGTTCCGAGAGCGTCCTGCTTAGTACCGGCAGTCACAGGAGGAGTTCGTACGCGAAGCAAAGTTCCTGCTCGCCCTCAAGCTTTTCGAGCTCGGTCGCATGTCCTCCTGGAAAGCTGCCGAGATGTGCGGAATGAACCGGGTGGACTTCCTCCTCCTCGCCGGCCGCTCCGGCGTGTCGGTCGCTGACTTGGACAACGCCGAGACAGCGCAGATAGGCATCGCGCACCGCTCCTACCGACTCCGTAGGCTAGAGAGCTACCCGCACCGAGCCGAAGAGACGAAGCGCTACGCGCTCGCCGCGCAGCTCCTCAAGCAGGCGGCCGAGGACATGGGAGGCGCCTACACCAGCCAGCGGGAGATCACAGGCAAGGACGGGGCGCCGCTGGTCACCATCTACAAGCCCGAGGTACTACTACCGGACAACGGGCGGGAGGAACCAGAGGCCTGCGGCGGGAGTGTGCGGGCTAAAGCATTTCGCACGCCCGTCGCGTGCGAGGGACGGACGGGGAGGGGAACCTAGCGAGATGGCTACTGCGGCCAGCCCGCGCTGCAAGCCGGCGCCGATACCTACTCCTCGGCCTGCCGCATCAAGGCTGAGACAGGGACGCAATTCCACGCGGCGCGCGAGACCAGCAGCATCGGGCACTGAGTAAAGGAGAGCCGCACCTATGGGCGTTACGGACCTTCCATGCGGCACTGCGGAGGAGCTGTTGAATCTCCTTTCTCCTCGCGGCGATGCTCTTCCTGCCGTCTCCGTTCCCAATCAGTTCCTCTTTCGTGGGCACTCAAACTCATGCCACAAACTACTTCCTTCTGCTCATAGAATCGGAGCTATGATCCCTCTTCCACATGGTCCATGGGAGGCAAAGGAGATCTTGAGCATAGGCGAGCAGGTCGAAGCCGAACGCGACTCGCTCCTGCACTTTTTTAAGCTCGCCGACCAAGCGGGACTGCACCTGCCGGGTGATAGCCCAACGCTGCGCAAGAAACTAGAGGATGTGGCGGCGAGCCCCATCTGGCCCGTAGAAAGCTTGTTCTCTGTGATGGCTCTCGCCCAGCATCACGGATTGCCTACGCGGCTCCTCGATTGGAGTCGGAATGGTGCGGTTGCAGCTTATTTCGCAGCAAAAGCAGCGGCGCGGAAGGTGAAATGCGACTCTCCGCCTTTGGCAGGAACTCAGACCCTTTCGGTGTGGGCCTTGCGTTCTCCTGGAGACTACCCAAAAAATTGTTTGCCAGCCCAGGAACGCGAGTATGGAACATCTTCTCTCAAGATCGTGACCGCTCCGCAGTCATCAAACGCGAACTTGAATGCACAGAAAGGTATCTTCACATTGCTACAGCTAGAGCCGCTGAATTTCTCGGCTCTCTTCCGGCGCGACCCCCTCGACACGCTTCCCTTTGAACCACCCCTCGACTTTTTCCATTTCACCCTGCCGGTTGCACAGGCGCCCCGGCTACTCCGTCTCCTAGCCTTGGATGGCATCTGTGCTTCGACTCTTTTTCCAGGGTACAATGGTGTCGTTGATGCACTCAAGGAACAGAGTTACCTTTGGGGGTAGCAGGGCTTGGCCCAGAGGGGAAGCGCTTATTGTAGAGGAGGCGCCTGATGATTGAACCCCACGAGACACTGCGCCGCCATTGCCCGAGGAATCGATGGCGGCGCGGGTTAGGCGAGAACGCGAGAGGGGCATTGGACCTACAGGGGGACTGCAGTGTTCTTTGATCAGATTGTTCATTTCGCTCTAACGCTCATTGCCGCGGGCATCGGCGCATACCTAGCCATGTATCTCAATGCAAGGAACTGGCTCGCACAAGAGAAATGGAAGCTTAGGCGCGATCTCTACTTGGCTCTTCTACATTATACCGAGAGTGCATCCATGGCATTGGGACAAGTGATGTCGACTCTTTATCAGGGTGGCACGCCAGACTCCGAATTCAGATCGCGCCTTCTCAATTGCGTTGTCGAGCTTAGCAAGGCAAAGGCGTCCGCCCACTTGGTGAGCGATGAGGCCGTGCGAGTGATTGGGCGCACCGAGGCGGAGGAGATTTCCGCTACCCTTCAGCGACTGGCAGATGAGGTAGGGCGATCGACGGCGTGGCCCCAGGCTGAGATGCTTTCCCGGGGGCATGCTGCTGAGGTCGAGGTAGCCCAGGTTTGCGGGCGGCTAAAAGCACTGCTTGATGAAGTGTATCGGGATCTCGCTAAGGCAGGCAGAAGTGATCTCAAACTGGACGTTCCGAAGCTGAAAGGGTGAAAGTTCCTGGGGTTTATGCAACGGGGCCGTGCAGCTCCTCTACGCCGAAGCAGCCGGCCCAGTCCTGACCTGAGCCGGCTGCCGCGTTCCCCTATCGCTGTACCCCCATCGTGCCTGTCTGCGGCTCGCGCCGCGACAACCGTTGCCGCGCCAAGGGCTTTCAAGGCGTCAGAAGCGTGACCGAGGGGAAATAGGTTCGAAAACGCCCTGCATCGACAGTGACGAGCGGCCAACCCATGACCTGGGCGTGGGCGCCGATGAAGAAATCCGGCAGAGGCAGCGAGGGCGCTTCGCGACTGGATTCCGCGCGTCTCCGCTCTCGGTATTCCAGGTAGGCCTTGGCGCAGGGCTCCGCTGCCGCAGCAGGCACGTCAAGGACGGTGATGCCCCAACTCCGGATTCGATCGGCAACGGTTTCTGGTTCGGCATCACCCACGCAGATCTCAGCGAGGCTGACCGCATTGACCGCCGCCCCGTCCTCCGACACGCCCTCGGCGATCATGCGCCGGGCCCATGCGAGGAAGGGCGACTCAGCGGTTGAGGCGTAGATCAAGACATTCGTATCGAGGAGGATCATGGCTCCCGGGTCGTGGCCTTCAGGGACTCCCAGGTCATCTTCGGCCGCAGAGGGGCGGCAGCGATGGCATCGAGACTGCGAGATTTGCTCATCCGAGGTCCCGGCTTCGGTCGTTCGAGGCGCACCAAGAGCACGCGGCCCTCGCCCTGGGTCTGGATGTCGAAGACATCCCCGGGCTTTGCAGCGGGAAGCACCACGCGCCGCTTGGCGTCTGCCGTTGCCGTGGTCATGGTGGGATTATCCCACCAATCACCAGGCGGCGCAAGAGCAGCCCGGCGAGGTAATGTACTCCGGAGCTGAGGCGGCCAACGGGCGAAGCTCTCTACCGGCCGAGAGCTGGTGCCCGTTGATGACTGCTTGATGCCTGTGAGCTCTTGGCGTGAGGGCCGCTAAGCGTAAGTTGTTGATTTGATTGGTGCACCCAGGAGGAGTCGAACCCCCAACCTACAGATCCGTAGTCTGTTGGTAGTAGTTCTCTGATTCACTTCCAGACACGCAAAGCTACGTGGCGCAGGTTCTTGCAAACTGGCTTTCTACGGCTGTTTGCTGTAGACTACCTGTGAAATCGATGCCGCGTGCTTACCCCCTGCTTACCTGATTCCGACCTTCGGGTAAGCACTCGGGTAAGCAGGGAGGAACGCTTCATGCCCAAGCTCACCAAGCGCACCGTAGACGCGACAAGGCCCGCGGCCGGCAGGGACGTGGTGCGGTGGGACCACGAGCTGCCCGGCTTCGGACTGCGAGTGAAGCCGAGCGGCCGGAAGAGCTACATCGTGCAGTTCCGCAACCGGCAGGGCCGCTCCCGGCGGCTCACGCTCGGCGCCCATGGCGTCCTTACGCCCGACCAGGCCCGCGAGCGAGCCAAGGATCTGCTCGCCGAAGTGAGCCACGGTGCCGATCCTGTGACCGACCGCAAGAAGGAGCGGCAAGCCGCCAGCATCGCCGAGCTTGCCGAGCTGTACATGGAGCGGCACCTGATTCCCAAGGGCAAGCCGCGCAGCGTGATCGAGTTCCGGGGGCTGCTCGACCGGCATATCCTCCCGGCGCTCGGGCACCTCAAGGTATCCGAGGTGACGCGCGCCGACGTGGAAGCCCTGCACCGGAAGCTCCGCGCAAAGGCGGTCACCGCCAATCGAGCTGTCGCCGTCGTCTCCGCCATGATGGTCCTGGCGGAGCGATGGGGGATGCGCCCGGCGGGCTCGAGCCCGGTCCGGTACATCCAGAAGTACCGCGAGCAGCGCCGCGAGCGGTTTCTCTCCGGCGAGGAGATGGCCCGGCTTGAAGATGCCCTCGCCGAAGCCGAGGAGACGGGCTCACACCTGGCAAGCACCATTCTCGCTGTGCGCCTGCTCGCCCTCTCCGGCATGCGGCGAACCGAGGTGCTGACGCTCAAGTGGGAGTACGTCGATTTCGAGCGGCGCTGCCTGCACCTCCCGGACAGCAAGACCGGCCGAAAGACCGTACCGCTAGGCGCTCCTGTGCTCGATCTGCTGGCCCAGGCGTCGCGGACCGAAGGTAACCCCTACGTCTGCCCCGGCGAGCGCCCTGGCGCGCGGCTGGTGGGCATCGACAAGGCATGGGCGCGGCTCTGTAAGCGCGCCGGCCTGATCGGCGTCCGCATCCATGACCTGCGGCACAGTTGGGCATCGGCCGGCGCCGCCGCCCATCTCGGCCTGCATGTGATCGGAAAGGTGCTCGGTCACCACTCGACCAGCACCACGCAGCACTACGCGCACCTCGCCGATGATCCCGTACACGCCGCCGCGGAGCGTGTCTCCGGCGACATCGCCGCAGCCATGACCCGCCGCCCCCTTGCGGAGGTGATCCCGATTCAGAAGCCCTGAGAACACGGCGGGGCGGCACCGTGCCGCCCCATTTCCCTACAAGCGGCGCCGGCCGAGGATCAGAGCCCCGACCGACGCCTAACCCGGCAAGGAGGTACGTCCCATGCCAGGCTCCCCGCAGTCTACCCCGCCGCCCTGGATCGAGGCTGACTCGATCCGCGAAACCACGCTTATGCTCCTCGACAGCCGGAAGGATCGCGCGGCCTTGCGCCGCGTCGGCCGGCTGCTCAAGGACCTGGCCCTCGAAGCCACCCGCGATCCCGGCGTGGAGTCCGCGACCCGCGCCGAGCTGCGGGCCGCCGCCGCGGATCTCCGCTACACCGGAGGCTACCTGTTCCACGTCATCCGCCGCTCGGCCGAGTGGTGCTCCCTCGACGAGTCCGACGAACGGCTGGCCTACTTCGCCGGCAAGCTCTCCCGCCAGGTGGCCGCCCTGGTCGAGAAGATCGAACGGAGGCTGTCATGACCCTGCACCCCAGGCCGGATCGCGTGCAGACCGGAGTACGGATGGAAAGGCGCTTGGTCAAGGTGCTCAAGGCCGTTGCCGAGCTGCGCGATCTCTCGCTCGGCGAGCTGCTGGAAGTCATCACGCATGACGTGTTCGCCGGCCGGCTGCCGTTCGACGGGGCGTGCCTGTCCCAGGTGCGCGAGCTGCTGGCGATCTACGGCGCTGCGCCGGTCGGTCCCGCCGCGACGACACCGGAGGAGCAGCCATGAGCACCCGGAGGAACCCCAAGGAAAATGCACACCGTAGGACTGGCGCTCCTGATGCTGCGCCGGGACGCCGGGATGACCCTGGCGCAGTTATCGGAGGCGTCGGGGTCAACGCCGTCCAACCTGAGTCGCTACGAGCAGGGCCGCCAGATGCCGCGCCTGGACACCCTCCGTCGTGTCGTCGCGGGCTTGGGCTTGACCATGGCCGATCTGTACCGTGCACAGCAGACGGTGACGCATCTACCTGACGGCAGAGCCGAGGACGGTACTCTGCCCCCGGACACCAGGACGCCGCAGGCCGGGGCGAGCCGCCAGGCCGCCCTACGGCTGGCCCAGGAGGCTGGCAAGGCGGTCGCCCACTGCTGCCTCGCCTTCATGGAGATACAGGCCGGCGGGTGGCGCTTGCCTTCCGGCGCCGGCAACGGTCGTGCTCACGTTGGCCGCTCGGCGGCGGGAGAACGGCACGAGGTTGCCTCGTTAGGCGAGGGCCACCCGGACGCCTGATCGAATCCTCTCCGGTCGTACTAGCCCCGAGAGGGGGTGGCGAGCCGCAGACAGGCACGATGAGACAGCGACAGGGAACACCGACAGCCGGCTCGGGTCAGACCTGAGCCGGCTGCTTCGACGTTCAGAAGGGCTAGGCTCGCTGCCAAGCTGCACGGAACTACAGGTCGCCAGCGGCTGGCGTCTCTCACCGGCAGAGCAACCACTTCACTCCGTACCGTCCGGGGCCGGCCCTGCCGGCAAGTAAGCGCGGCAGCCAACGTCACTCCCTGACCCGAGCCAGTGCAGCCGCCGCCACCAACCTGCCTCGCCCTCGACAAGGGAATCGTCCAATCCTTGTAGTAAAGTAGCGTAGGCCAGCGTAAGCTGCGGTCTGGGGGTTGGGGCGATTCGCCTTGACTTTGTAGAACGGAGAAGCGAGCCCAAATGCCTGAGAGGATTATACACTTATCAGACAGCGAGCGTGTCTACGTGGACAGGTATCCAGACGCCTGTGGGGTGTGCCATCAGAAAGTGTATTTTTCCCGACCCTTCTCAAATGCCACGCGGATGAATGAGGAAAGCCCTGGCAACGTGGAGGTAGTGTTCCAATGTCCAGCTCTTGACTGCCGACACTTGCTTATCGCCTATTATTTAGTCCCCTCTCGACGAGGACCGTATCAGCTCTCCAGCATTGCTCCATGGAGACCTACTCCCGAGACTTTCGCCGCCGAATTAGTGTCTGTCTCCCCATCGTTTGTGGAGATCTACAACGAAGCAAAGGCAGCTGAGGAAATGAAACTATTGCAGATCGCGGGCGCCGGCTATCGGAAAGCTCTTGAGTTTCTGGTCAAGGATTTTTGTATCAATGAGCAACCGAACGACGCCAAGAGAACGGCGGAAATTACAAGATCTTCACTGATGGCTGTCATACAGACCCATGTGCGAAATACGGATATCCAGGCAGCCGCTTCCGCAGAGCGCGCTGCCTGGCTCGGCAACGACGAGACGCATTATTCGCGGAAGTGGAAGGGTAAGGATCGCGACGATCTAAAGGCTCTCATCGCTATTACCGTGCACTCATTCACTACTGCACTGAAACTCCGCGGCTATATGCAGCAAATGCCAGAAGGCAAGAAATGAAGACCGCTGCTTCCCGGCGTCGCTAGGCGCTGAGATCGCTACGCCTAATGACTTATCCGCCGGGGAAATCCCTTCGGGGACGGTAGTGCTCCGAGCGGGCAAAGGAATTCCGGCAAGAAGACACCTACTCGCGCCTCGCCGGGGAGGATGACACTCGCTCGCTCGGGGAAGACCTGGACAAGACGGCCAGCGCCGCGGGGCGTGGAGACCGTCTTGCCGAGGAAGGGATAGAGGCGAGCATGCCAGGAGCGGAAGCGCCGCACCGCGTCGAGCGACTCCGGCGGCCAGCCATCGGCGGCGGCGGCCAGGTGCTCGCTCTCGATCTGAAGTAGGCAGAGTATCTCCGGCTTCCTTGCCCGAAGCTCGGTCAGAAGGTCGGGGGGCAGCACGCCATCGGCTGGTGCTTCGACGTGCAGGCGCTCTCCTCGCGGTTCCAGGACGAAGCCGCGCCCGCGTAGGTCCGCGATCAAAGCGGCCGAGGGGGTCACAGGTCCACCTCGCGGATGGACCTATCAGGGGCCAGATCGGCGCATAGACCGCCAAGCTCGCCATTCCCCGCCAAAGAATTCTCTTGGCGCTCTATGGCCTCAGTTGGCGGTCTTTGGGCGGGCAGCGCCCATTCCCAAGCGCCGGCCTTGCCGAAGCCCGCCCTTTTCGGGCGTACCCCGAGCCTCGACTTTGCCCGCTCCACAGTGCGCCACGACAGGCCCGCCGCCTTCGCTTCCTGCTGCAACTCGCGGGTTAGTACAGGCCCAACGGACAGCATGTGCTCTAGCCATCCTGCCGCCTCATTCTCGGCCGTCCGCTGCTCGCCAGCCGTTTCCGGGCCGAGCAAATCAGCTGCGGCCAAGGTGCTCGGCCCCGTCCATCCAAACTGACCGGCCGTGATGCGATAGCCGAGTGCGGGCGCAAGCTCGGCCACATTGCACTTGATGTGCAGGAGCGCCCGCGACTCGGGATCGCCCGGGGATGAACCGGCGAGTAGGATGGAGCGTGCTGCGGCGCTAAAGTCCACGCTTCCGAGACCAGCATGCACGGCGCGTCCGCTGCGGGCCTTGCTCAGGTGCGAGACCGCCACCACCGCGCACGAGTAGTCGCCGGCAAGCTTCGAGAGCGGCGCGAGGATCGAGCGCGTTTCGTTCGCGCGGTGCATGTCGATCTTGCCCCCAAAGTAGGCGACGATGGGGTCCACGACGACCATTGCTGGCCGTAGCTTGGCAACCTGCCTCTCAATCGCCTCGAAGCCACCGGCTGCGCTGAGATCAAACGAGAGGTCACAGGCGAAGATGCACGAGGGGTCTGCACCCATCGCGTCGAGCCGCGGACGCAGGGTGTTACTCAGGCTATCCTCTGCCGTGAAGATCAGCGAGCGCAACGGTTCCTTTTCGCTTTCCCCTGGCAGTCCCTTGCCAAGGGACAGGGCGGTCGCTATCGCGGCAACGATGAAGCTCTTGCCCTGGCCGGGATCGCCTTGGAGAAGTGTCAATTTCCCGAGGGGAATCCGGGGCTGCCATAGGAAGCTTGTCTCCTCGGCTTCCACGTCGGCCATGCACTGCGCTTCGACCTGGGGAGGCTGCGAGCTCCGCACCTTCTTGTAGGCGCCGGCCTCCGCTGGAAGCGGTGGAGACGGCTCCTGTGGGTTGGGAGCGAGCCCAACCATCTCGGCTACGTCAGGGCCGCCCATCAAGTCGATCAGGTCGTCGCGCGTCTTGAGTTTCCGGCTCATGGCTGCTGACCTACCGATTCACTACAGCCAGGGTCCGACGTGGAAGTGCGGCGCTGCTCCTCGATCCAGCGATCAAGGTCACTCATGCGGTAGCGTACGCTGCGCCTGCCCAGCTTGATGAACGGAGGGCCGCCGCCGCTGAGACGCCATCCCTGAAGCGTTCGTATCGAGACCTGAAGCCGTTGCGCGGTCTGCGCTTCGGTTAGGAGCGTGTTTTCGATTCGGGGTACAGCAGGAGCTTCACTGGCGGGCATTTTGAAGCCCTCCCTTTCACCGCGCGGGATTGCGCGGTTGGCGGCGCCCGACTGGCGCTCGCGGGAGGGTGGTGTAGGGGCTTCCCAGGCCCGATCCGGTGACGGTCCGGTGCGGCTCGGTGTTGTAGGGGACGAGCGCCCCGATCCGGCTTTGTGGGTTCCCCGGTTCCCTGCCAGCGTTGACCGAGCTGGCTGCGGCGACAGGTGATCTAGGGTCCGTCCGCCCATCCGGTGACGATCCGGTGCGGCTCGGTGATATAGGGGCGAGCGGCCCAATCCGGTAACGATCCGGTGCGGCCCCGCGGCGCCACGCGCCTCTAGGTTGCCGGGGCGGACCATCCAGCGGCGGGATGCTCAGAGCCGCTGGTGGGGAGATTAGCACAGGCGTTCAGAGCAGCGTAAAGTAGGTGGCACAACCTGGCCGCGTTTTTTTCGCGACGACGGACAGGTCGATCTCCGCGCGGCGGCCGGTTCGCGGGCAGACACCCCCCTACCCCTCTCGAAAAGCTGAGTGATCGTTCGCTTACGCGAGCCACAAGCACCACCATATAAAGCGAGTAGATGCCAATAGTTGTCTCCGCAGGTGCCGGGCGCTCGCTATTGTCACAAGGCCCCGCCGCCCTCTGGCGCGGCTCACGGTAGCGCCGCGCGGACGGCCGAGCCGGAGCGCAGATCGCGCGGCTCAGAGACAGCGCGCCCAAGATGCGAGCCGTAGCATCCGCCGGCGACCTGGCCTCCGGCCCCTACGAGCCTCGATCTCGACCCGCCCCAGGCCGAGACACGGACGGAGCCGGAGGGCGGGCGCCTAGCCGCCCTGGCGGGCCGGAGCGGGCGCCTGCGGCCAGGTCCCTGAGCAGCACGGCAGCTCGCGGCGCCGCCCTGCGCCCCGCGAGTGCGCGGGTGCGCGGGCGGCGGCAACAGACCAGCGCCACGCCTGCGGGGGAGCCGCCAGCAGCAATCCAGGCGGCCGAAATCCCGCGGCGTGCTTACCCCCTGCTTACCCGGCGCGGGTGCCTGGCAGGCGGCTTCAGCTAAGTTGTTGATTTGATTGGTGCACCCAGGAGGAGTCGAACCCCCAACCTACAGATCCGTAGTCTGTCGCTCTATCCAGTTGAGCTATGGGTGCACGAGGCACGGCTCCGTGCGGAAGACGGATTCTAGACGATGGCTGGCGGATCGGGCAAGCCTCGGCTCAGGCTGGTCATGCCGGACTACCCTCGCGCCTCTCACGCCTGCCGCGCCGTCACCGCGACGCCCCCGGGTCCCAGGCGGGCCAGGAAGTCTTCCAGGGTCTTGCCGGGCTCCGGCTGGAACGGCTCTTCGGTGACCTCGGCTTCGCCGATGCGGTCGAGGCGGAAGCTGCGGAAGTCCTGGCGCAGCTCGCACCAGGCGAGGAGGGTCCAGGCGGCTCCCCAGTAGAAGAGGCCGAGGGGGCGGACGATGCGCTCGGAGACGTCGCCGTCGGGGCGGGTGTAGGCGATCCGGGCCTTCTGGCGGTCGGCGGCGGCGCGGCGGAGGAGGCCTACCAGGCGGACGGGGTAGGGGTGCAGGTGGGGGGCGAAGAGGGTCTCGCCCGCGCTGTCCAGTTCGGGGGGCAGGACCGCCTCGATCTTGCGCAGGGCGTTGCTCGCCGCCTGGGAGAGGTCGGCGTCGGCCCAGGAGCGGACCATCCGGGCGCCGAGACGCAGGGCCTGCAGCTCTTCACGGTCGAACATCAGCGGCGGCAGGTCGAAGCCGCGAGCGAGCCGGTAACCCACCCCCGCGGCACTCTCGATGGGCAGGCCGCAGGCGCTGAGCTCCTGGACGTCGCGGTAGATCGTCCGCTCCGAGACCTCGAGCGCGCGCGCCAGGTCGCGTGCGGTCACGACCCGGCGGCGGCGCAGACAGAGGACGATCTGGAACAGCCGGTCGGCCCGCCGCATCGCGGGTAGCTTACCCGCGGCGGGCCGGACCGGGCACCCCGGCGCCTCTACTGGAGGTTCTGGGGCCGCGAGTGGAGGCCGACGCGGTTGCCTTCCGTGTCGACGAAGAAAGCGATCGAGCCGATGGCGTCGGTGAGATGGGTCGGGCCCATCACCACCTTGCCGCCGGCGGCAAGGTGGTGATAGGCCGCGCCGTCGAGGTCGTCGCCGGCGTCGAGGTAGACGACCGTTCCCTGCGCGCTCGGAGCGATCTTGTCGCTGCGCACGAGGGCGCCGCCGACGCCGCCCTCCCGGTAGGGCAGCACCGCCATCGTCACGTCGGCGATCGTCGCCTGCTGCAGCTCGGAGCGCAGCAGCGCGCCGTAGAAGCGGTTGGCGCGGGCCAGGTCGGTCACCGGGATCTCGAACCAGTTCAGGGCATTGCTCATGACGTCTCTCCTTTGGTCGTGGGCGTCGGGCGGCGTCGCCCGCCCGATCCGGAGAGAGCCTAGAAGGGTGCTCCTGACAGCGTGGTGTCAGGAGACATCAGCGGCCTCGGCCGCTTCGGCCGCCTCGACCGCCTCGCCCCCTCAGCCGCCTCGGCCGCCTGGCCGCCTGGCCTCCTGGCCTCCTGGCAGCCGGGACGCGGCGCGGCGCTCCCGCCGCCGCCGGGCCTCACTCGAGGAGGCCGGTCAGCGGGGAGGACGCGGAAGCGTAGAGCTTCCTGGGGATGCGGCCGGCGTTGGCGGCCAGCCAGCCTGCCTCCACGGCCAGCTTCATGGCCCTGGCCATGCGGACGGGGTCCGCGGCGCCGGCGATGGCGGTGTTCATCAGGACGCCCTGGGCTCCCAGCTCCATGGCGATCGTCGCGTCACTCGCCGTGCCCACGCCCGCGTCGACGATGATCGGGACGTTGGCTTGCTCGAGGATGATGCGGAGGTTCGCGGGGTTGCGGATGCCCATCCCGGAGCCGATCGGGGCGCCCAGGGGCATGACCGCCGCAGCGCCCAGCTCCTCGAGCTTCTTGCAGACCACGGGATCGTCGTTGGTGTAGGCAAGGACGACGAAGCCTTCGGCGACCAGGCGCCGGGTGGCCTCGAGGAGCGCCACGTTGTCAGGAAAGAGGGTCTTGGGATCGCCGATCACCTCGAGCTTGACCCAGTCCCAGCCCCCGAGCTCTCGCGCCAGGCGCGCGGTGCGGATGGCCTCGTCGGCGGTGTAGCAGCCGGCGGTGTTCGGCAGCAGGAGGTAGCGCCCGGGGTCGACGAAGTCGAGCAGCGAGCCCTTCCCGCGCTCGTCGAGATTGACTCGCCGCAGGGCCACCGTCACGACCTCGGTGCCGGAGGCCTCGAGCGCCGCCGCCATGGTCGGGAAGTCAGGGTACTTGCCGGTCCCGAGGATGAGCCGCGACCGGAACGTCCTGCCGGCGACGACGAGGGGCTCGACGGCAGTGGCTTCGGCGGTGGCGAGCGTGGTGTTCATTCCTGCCTCCTGCTTGGGATTGTAGCGTAGGGCCCCGCGCCAACTCCCGCCGCCCCGCCGCGAGATCTCCAAGCCGAGACCGTCTCCCGCCGGCGATGCTAACCTTCGAGGATCGTGGAGATCTTCCCAGGCATTTCGACGGACCCGGCCGTGCGCTTCGGCAAAGCGTGCCTCACGGGCACCCGGGTCGACGTGGCCACGGTCGTGGGCGCCATTGCCTCGGGCGAGAGCATGCAGCACGTGCAGGAAGCGTATCGCCTCACCCGCAAGCAGGTCCTCGCTGCGCTGGCCTATGCCGCGCATCTGGCCGCCGCCCAGACGCCGCCCGCGGATGACGGCAAGGCCTCCTGACCATTCTGCCGGACGAGAGCCTTCCAGCTCAGCTTGACGATCGGCGGCGACGGCGCCGCTAGGGTGGCGCCACGGCCCCCGCGGCCGCCCCGGTCTCCGCGGTCTCCGCACCCGCCGCTCCCGCCTCGCCGCCGGCGATGTGGTTCGCCTCGTCGACGAACACCAGTGCCGGCCGGTGGCGGCGGGCGGCATCGTCGTCGTAGACGGCGTAGCTGGCGAGGATCACCTTGTCGCCGGGGCGGACCTTGTGGGCGGCGGCGCCGTTGAGGCAGATCTCGCCTTCGCCGCAGCGGCCGGGGATGGCGTAGGTGGCCAGGCGCTCGCCGTTGGTGACGTTGTAGATCTCGACGCGCTCGAAGTGCAGCAGGTCGGCGGCCTCCATCAGCAGCGGGTCGATGGTCACCGACCCCTGGTAGTCGAGGTTCGCCTCGGTGACGGTGGCGCGGTGGATCTTGGATTTCAGCAGTGTCCGTTCCATAGTCTGTCGTCTTTCGGGTTCGTCGTGTTCGTCGTGTTCGTCGTGTTCGTCGATGGAGTCAGCGGGTCGTGCCGGCGGCGGGCTGCTCGCCCACCGCCAGCTGGAAGTTGTCGATCAGTCGGGTCCTGCCGACGTGCGCGGCGATCGGCAGCACCACCCGGCCGGCGAGCGTCGCCACCGGCTGGAAGCTCTCGGCGTCCACCACCTCGGCGTACTCGAGGCGAGCCAGCGGCTCCGCGTCGACGGCCTCGCGCAGGGTCCGCCGCACCTCGTCTCCCCGCCGCTCGCCGGCGGCGATCGCCGCCGCCGCCGCCGCCAGCGCCCGGTGGAGCACGGCCGCCGCCCGGCGCTCCTCGGCCGACAGGTAGGCGTTGCGCGACGACAGCGCCAGGCCGTCGGCGTCGCGCACCGTCGGCCCGGGCACGATCTCGACGCCGAAGTGGAGGTCGCGCACCAGCCGCTTCACCACCGCGAGCTGCTGCGCGTCCTTCTCGCCGAACACCGCCACCTCGGGCCGCACCAGGTGGAAGAGGGCGGAGACCACGGTGGCGACGCCGCGGAAGTGGCCCGGCCGGCGCTCGCCCTCCAGGCCCCGCGCCGGTCCGCCCGGATCGACGAAGGTCGAGTGCCCCGGCGGATACAGGGTCTCGACGTCCGGCGCGAACAGCAGGTCGCAGCCCGCCCCCTCGAGCAGGACGGCGTCGGTGCCGAGCTGGCGCGGGTAGAGGTTGAAGTCTTCGCCCGGCCCGAACTGCGTCGGGTTGACGAAGACCGATGCCACCACCCGCCGCGCCCGGCCGCGCGCCAGCCCCAGCAGCGACAGGTGCCCCTGGTGCAGCGCCCCCATGGTCGGCACGAAGCCGATCGTGTCGCCCTGCCGCCGCCACGAGGCGAGCTCGTGGCGCAGCGCCGCCGCGTCGCGCACGCAGAGCATGGCCGCGCTAGCCGTACACCTTCTGCACGGTGTCGCCGCCGGCGGCCTGCGCCGGCGGCAGCCCGCCGTAGCTCTCTTCCGCCGCCGGGAAGCGGCCGCCGCGCACGTCGGCCGCGAAGCGCTCGATGCCCTCGCGCGAGAGCTTGCCGAGCTCGGCGTAGCGCCGCACGAAGCGCGGCGCGATCCGCTCCTCGAGCCCGAGGAGGTCGTGGTAGACGAGCACCTGCCCGCCGCAGCGCGGTCCCGCACCGATGCCGATGGTCGGGATCTCCAGCCGGCCGGTGATCTCGGCGGCGAGGTCGGCCGGCACGCACTCGAGCACCAGGGAGAAGGCCCCCGCCGCCTCGACCGCCAGCGCCGCCTCCAGGATCGCCTGCCGCGCCGTCGCCTCGCGGCCCTGGACCTTGAAGCCGCCGAGGCGGTGGACCGACTGCGGGGTCAGACCGAGGTGGGCCATCACCGGCACCTCCGCGGCGACCATCGCCTCCACCACCTCGGGCCGGGCGCCCTCGATCTTCACCGCCTGCGCGCCGGCCTCCTTGACGAAGCGGATGGCGTTGCCGACCGCGGCCTCGGTCCCGAGGTGGAACGAGCCGTACGGCATGTCGGCCACCAGCAGCGCGCGCCTCACCCCGCGCCGGACCGCGCGCACGTGGTGCAGCATCTCCTCCATGGTGACCGAGAGCGTGTCCGGGTAGCCGAGCACGACCATCGCCAGCGAGTCGCCGACCAGCACGACGTCGGCACCCCCGGCATCGGCGGTCCGCCCCTGGGGACAGTCGTAGGCGGTGACCATCACCAGCGGCTCCCCGCGCTCGCGCGCCGCCGCCACCCAGGGCACCGTGACGTTCTTGACCTCTACTTGCGGGCTCATCGGGTTCCCCCTTTCCTGAAAACCAAAAGCCCCTCCGCCTGTGGAGACGGAAGGGCTCGGGCGAACCCGGCTCGGGCGCGGGCGGACCGGCGGCGGCCGAGGGTCGAGAGGCCGCGATGTCGCCACGGTGCGACGGTGCAACCGTGCGACAGCGCGACGCCTCGTGGCGCTCGAGGTGCCTGTCCCGCCCCCCGCATCCCCGTCCTCCCTACACCCGGGGGGGCGCTGCCGGATCAAGCCCTCGCTGGCCAGCCCTCGTCCCCCTCGCCGTCCTCCGTCGTCGCCGGCCAAGGCCAGGTCGGGGCGGAGCGGGAGGGGGTGCCGGTGCCTGCGCCGCCCCCGCGTTGCGGGGCGGCCGGCGCTGGAGGTCTCCGTCTCGGTCCCTCGGCTGTCGAAGCGGGCCCGGCAGGTTGCCGAACGGCCCTACTTCCCGGCCTGGTGGGATCCAAGCGGTTGAAAGTACTCGGTCCCCTTCATCGGCTTCGCGAGACGGTGCAGCAACTCGTCGAAGTCCTCGGGCCGCTGGGGGAAGTTCAGGTGTCGCGTGTCGACCACCAGCAGCGGGGACCGCACGTAGTAATGATAGTAGTGATTGTAGGCGTCGATCAACTCCGCCAGGTATTGCTGGGAGATCAGCTTCTCGAGGTTGCGCGCCCGCTTACGGATCCGCTCCATGCAGGTGTCCGCGTCGGCGACCAGGTAGAGCACCAGGTCCGGCACCGGCACCTGCGGCTCGAGCAGGGCGTACAGCTTGTCGAACAGCATCAGCTCGTCGTCGCCGAGGTTGAGGTAGGCGAAGATGCGGCTCTTCTGGAAGGTGTAGTCGGAGACCAGCATGCGGTCGAACAGCCCGCGCTGGGCGATGTCGCGCTGCTGCTTGAAGCGCGACAGCAGGAAGTAGAGCTCGGTCTGGAAGGCCGCTCCGGGCCGGTCGGCGTAGAAGTCGGAGAGGAAGGGGTTGTCGACGTCCTCGAGGATCTTCACGCCCTCGAAGTGGCGGGTCAGCATCTCGACCAGGGTGGTCTTGCCGACCCCGATGGGTCCGTCGACCGCCAGGTAGTGGAACCCCGGGGTGGCCGGCGCCTGGGAGCTCAAACCGTGGCAGCTGCTGGGGTAACGGCGTTGTAGAGCGTGTCGCGCTCGACCGGCGTGAAGCCTGCCTCGCGCACGATCCGCTCGAGCTCGGAGCGGCTGAGCTGCTGGGCCGTGCCGGCGCCGGCCATGTGGTAGATCTTCTCCTCGACGACCGTGCCGTCCATGTCGTCGGCGCCGAAGCGCAGCGCCACCTGGGCCAGCTTCGGCGTGACCATCACCCAGTAGGCCTTGACGTGGGGGATGTTGTCGAGCACCAGCCGCGCGGCGGCGATGTGGCGCAGGTCGTCATGGCCGGTGGTGTGGTACTTCAGCCCCATGTAGTTGTTCTCGGGGTGGTAGGCGAGCGGGATGAAGGCGTTGAAGCCGCCGGTCTCGTCCTGCAGGCCGCGCAGGCGCAGCAGGTGGTCCACCTTGTGCTCGGGCTGCTCGACGTGGCCGTAGAGCATGGTGCAGTTGCTCTTGATGCCCATGCGATGGGCGACGCGATGGACCTCGATCCACTCGTCGGCGTCGAGCTTGCCGTCGCAGATGATCGCGCGCACCTCGGGGTGGAAGATCTCGGCGCCGCCGCCCGGCAGCGAGCCCAGGCCGGCGTCGCGCATGCGCCGCAGCACCTCCTCGATCGACAGCTTCTCGCGCTTCGCGAACCAGCCGACCTCGATGGCGGTGAAAGCCTTGAGATGGGCCCTCGGGAAGCGCTGCTTGAGGCCGCGCATCATCTCGAGGTACCAGTCCAAGGACAGGTCGGGATGCAGTCCGCCGACGATGTGGAACTCGGTAACGTCGTTGCCGCCCTGCTCGCGGGCGTGCGCGTAGACGTCCTCGAGGCTCATCTGCCAGGCGTGGGCCTCGCCCGGCAGCGCCGCGAAGCTGCAGAACTTGCAGTTGTACGTGTAGACGCAGATGTTCGTCGGGTTGATGTGCCGGTTGATGTTGAAGTAGGTGACGTCGCCGTGGAGCTGGCGCCGCACCGCACCGGCCAGCCGGCCGAGATGGAGCAGGTGCGGCGTGGTCAGGCAGGTCAGGGCGTCGGCCGCGTCCAGCCGCGCGCCTTCACGGACCTTGTCCGCGATCCCGCGCAGCGCCGCCGGGAAGGCCGCGGGGTCGATCTCGGGGATCGGTTCCCAGGCGCGCCGGGGCTGGCTCGTTGCTTCCATGGGCGACCACCTCCCTCTCAGGGCCAGAGTATAGCAACTGCGGTGGCGCCGAAGAGCCAGACCGCCAGGGCGCCGTTCGCCTGGAAGAACGCACCGTCGAGCCGCGACAGGTCGCCCGGGCGCACCACCGCGTGCTGGTAGGAGATCAGCGCCAGGCAGCCGGCCCATCCCACCCAGTAGGCGGCCCCGAGGCCGGGGGCGCCGAGGCCCTGGGTGCCGAGGCCGGGGGCGCCCACCCCGGGAGCGCCCAGCCCGGGAGCGCCCATCCCGGGAGCGCCCAGCCCGGGGGCCCCGGGGCCGGGAGCGCCCGCCGCGGGGTGGTAGAGGCTCGGCAACCAGGCCAGCAGCACCAGCATCGCCGCGTGCAGCAGGGCGGAGAGCCACAGTGCGGCGCGCACGCCGAAGCGCGCCGGCACCGAGAACAGGCCGGCGCGGCGGTCGAAGTCGACATCCTGCAGCGCGTAGAGGATGTCGAACCCGGCCACCCACAGCAGCACCGCCCCGCCGAGCGCCAGCGGCGGCGCGGCGACGTCCCCGCGGACCGCGATCCAGGCGCCGAGGGGCGCGCCGGCGAGCGACAGCCCGAGCACCAGGTGGGACGCCCAGGTGAAGCGCTTGGTGTAGGAGTACAGCAAGAGGATCGCCAGCGCCACCGGCGACAGCGCCAGGGCGAGGGGGTTGAGCTGCCACGCCGCCACCACCAGCAGCGCCGCGCTCGCCGCCACGAACCCGGCCACGAACGCCGGCGTCACCTGCCCGGCCGGCAGCGCCCGCCCGGCGGTCCGCGGGTTGGCGGCGTCGATGCGCCGGTCCACCAGCCGGTTCCAGCCCATCGCCGCGCTGCGCGCCCCGACCATCGCCGCCACGATCCACCCCACCGTCCGCCATGGCGGCCACCCCCCCGCCGCCAGCAGCATCCCCATGAACGCGAACGGCAGCGCGAACAGCGTGTGCTCGAACTTGATCATCCCCAGCACCACCTTCAGTCGCCGCAGCACGGGCTCGGGCCTCATGCCGCAACGATATCGCGCCCGCCGCCCACCTCCCCCCCGATCCCGCTATACTCTTGCCCGTGTTCCGCGTGCTGGTCCTGGACGACGAGTCGATGGTGCTCGAGATGCTGGCGGTCTGCCTGCGGGCCCCCGGCGTCCAGCTCACGACCTGCCGTGAGATCGAGGCGGCCGAGGCGCTGCTCAAGAGCTCGCGCTTCGACGTCGTGATCGCCGATCTCTCGGTCTCCGACCTCGGGGGCCTGGACGGGATCCGCCTGATCCGCTTCGTCACCACCCACTTCCCCGACACCGTGACCTACGTCCTGTCCGGCTACGTCGACGAGCCGGTGCGGGACCTCTGCAAGATGCTCGGCGTCACCGCCGTGCTGGAGAAGCCGGGCGGGCTCGCCGAGCTGCGCAGCCTGGTGCTCGGCAACCGCCTGGCGGACGCCTCGCCGGCGAGCCAGCCGGTGGAGGCGCCGCCGGTCCAGGACGTCGAGCTGCTCGCCGAGTTCATGCGCTCCGACCGCATCCGCTCGGTGCTGCAGCCGGTGGTCAAGCTGCAGCCGGGCGGCGCGCCCTACGAGCTGTTCGGCGTCGAGGGGCTGGCGCGCGGGCCGGCCACCTCGCTGCTCGGCAACCCGCTCCTGTTCCTGAGCTACGCCGCCCACAAGGAGCTGCTCTTCGAGGCCGACCTGATCTGCATCCGCGCGGCGCTGGCCGAGGTGCGCCGCCTCGGCCGGATGGTCAACACCTTCCTCAACGTGCAGCCGCGCTCGCTCTCCAATCCCGACTTCACCGACATGCTCGGCCAGGCGGTGCGCGAAGCCGGCCTCGCCGAGGAGAACGTCATCCTCGAGCTGACCGAGCAGCAGACGATCCTCAACCCGCTGGCCTTCGCCGCGGCGCTGCAGCGGTTGCGCGAGCGCGGCTTCCGGATCGCTCTCGACGACTACGGCGAGGGATCGTCGAACCTCAACCTGCTGCTCAGCCTGCGGCCGGAGTACCTGAAGATCTCCGGCACCTTCTGCCGCCAGGTGGACCGCGACCCCTTCAAGCAGACGCTGGTGCAGAGCACCGCCGAGATGGCGGCGCGCACCGGGATCGCCACCATCATGGAGGCGGTCGAGACCGCCGAGGAGGCGCAGGTTCTCCACCAGCTCGGCATCGACTACGGCCAGGGGTTCTACTTCCTCGAGCCGCTGCCCGGCCGCGAGCTGGCGCGCTCGCGGCGCATCGGCATCACGCTTTCCGAGGGAGCCGGGCGGCTGAGCCCGATCGGCGTCGTGCCGGACGCCTCCTGAGCCGGCCCGCCTCGGTAGTTGGTCCGTTTCCTCTGCGCCGACCCAACTACCGTCGCCCCGGCCGCCTTGGCCGCCTCGCGGCGGTTGACTCACGAGATGTAAGTGGTATACTCCGCCGCCGGTCGCATGCCGCACGCTTAATATGGATTTCATGAAGTTTCTGCTTCATTGAGCGGACTCTCGCGAAGCCGGCATCAAAGCTCCGAAAAGCGCGCCGTGCGGCGCTTTGCGACGTTGCGGCTTCAAGTAACTTTGTGGATTATTCGATGTTTCAACCGAAGAGGAAATCACCTCTTCACTCTCTGGGAGGGTTACGCCAATGTCCATTCAAGAGTTTCACTCGCAACTGACGCAGGCCGACCAACCGAACGCGCTCATGAGCACGCTCAGCCGGCTCACCCAGGCCGACGACTCGCAGATCGCCGAGCAGCTTGCCGAAGCCGACTTGGGGATCTGGGACAGCGGGCTCGGCGCCCGGTAACGTCATCCCGGGGACCCGGGTTGGCGGAGGTCGCCCGCGCCGGCCGGCTGCCGTGCCGGCGCGGCGCTTCCACGACCTCGAGGCCGGCGCGTCGCACTCGCGGCAGCGCCCGCGGCCCGAATGTCAGGTCAAGAAGAGACAACCGCTTGCAATTCGACCAGCTGAAGGCGCGGATCCGCGGCCTGCCCCAGGTGGCCGTCTGGCCGGAGATGCTGGAACGGATCGAGGCCACGGTCCACCGCGACCTGCGGTGCATCTGGGACTTTCCGATCGTCGCCTGCCTGGCGGCCGGCGGCACGTCCGGCGCGGCGCTGGCGGGAGCCGCCGCGGTCTTCTGCTCGCTGATCGGCATCCACCTCGTCGACGACCTGCTCGACGACGATCCGCGCGGCGACTTCCGGCGGCTCGGGGCCGGCCCCGCGGCCAACCTCGCCCTCGCGTTCCAGGCCGCCGGACATGGCGCGCTCGACGATCCCGAGGTCCCGCCCGCGGTGCGGGCCGAGCTCCACGCCTGCCTCGCCCGGATGAGCCTGGCCACCGCGTACGGCCAGCATCTCGACAGCCGCGAGGTCGGCAGCGAGGCGGAGTACTGGCAGGTCGTCGAGGCCAAGACACCGCCGCTGTTCGGCGCCGCGCTGCGGCTCGGCGCCCTGCTCGGCGGCGCCCCGGCGGCCACCGCCGGCGAGCTCGAGCGGCTCGGGCGGCTGCTCGGCACCTTCGTCCAGGTCAGCGACGACCTGGCCGACGCCCTGGCGAAGCCCGCCAGCGCGGACTGGCAGCGCCGCTCGAACAACCTGCCGATGCTGTTCGCGATGACCGCCGACCACCCGGGGCGCGAGCAGTTCCTCGCCCTGTCCACCGCCAGTCACGATCCGGAAGCGCTCGCCGCCGCCCAGAAGCTGCTGCTGACGAGCGGCGCGGTCAGTTACTGCGCCTGGAAGATGGTCGAGCTCGCGCGCGAGGCCCATGCCGTCCTCGCCGGCATCCCGCTGCCGGACCGCGAGCCCATGGCGCGGTTGCTGGCCGCGCAGCTGGCGCCGCTCGAGCGGCTGCTGGCCATGGCCGGGCTCGAGGAGCCGCTGGTGCCGGCGACGGCGAAGGCCAGAGCCGCGGTGTAGACTGCGGGGAGAACCGACCCACTACCGGAGATTCGGCTCCGTTCCCGTTCGGCAGGAGGCATGAGCACCTCTCCCCGGCTCTCGCTCAAGAAAGGGGATCTGTTCTGGATCCTGCTGTCGCTGCTGGTGCTCCTGCCCAGCGTCTATTACCCCTACGTCAACGCCTTCGACATCCCTGACTTCTCGCTCGAACCCGCGGATTGGCGGGTCCTCGAGGCGCCTCGCTGCGCCGGCGCGCGATGCCTGCAGGTCGGCGACGAGGTGCTGGCGATCGGCCAGCTCGACCGCGCCACGTTCTCCCGCAGCCGCACGGTCGAGCTGCTCGACGGCTTCGACCGCCACGGCGTCGCCACCGTGCGGGTGCTGCGGCACGGGCGGCTCCTCTCCTTCCCGATGCACGCACGCAGCCGAGCCGGCGTGCCGTGGACCGCCCTGATGGGGCTGCTGCCGATCGCCTTCTGGCTGATGGGCACGTCGGCGATCATCTTCCTGCGGCCGCGCGACGAGCGCTGGCTGGTGCTGGTCGCGTTCAGCTACGTCAACGCCCTCTGGCTCGCATCCGGCCTGGTCTCGTCCACCCACCTGCACGGCTCGGCCGTCGTCTTTCACAGCTTCATCTGGCTCTTCCTGCCGCTGGCCCTGCATCTCCATCTCATCCTGCCCAGCTCGCTGCTCGGCCGGCCGCTGCGCCGCGCGATCCTCGCGGCGCTCTACACCGCCGCGGTGACGCTCACCGTCCTCGACGCCGGCGACCTGCTGCAGCACCTGCCCGGCGGCATCCTGCGCGGCGGCCCCGTCCTGTTCACCGCGGCCGGCGTGCTGCTGTCGCTGGGGCTGCTCCTGCTGCGCCTGCTCCTGCCGCTCGACACCGCGGCCAAGCTCGCCGACCGCATCATGCTCTTCGGGCTGCTCTTCGGCCTCGGCCCGTTCGTCTTCTCGTTCGGCCTCATCCCGCTGCTGCAGAACCGCCTGCCCGGGCTCTTCCCCAACCTCTGGACGCTCTATCCGTGGCTCATCGCGATCTCGCTGCTCTCCGTGCCGATGCTGCCGATGAGCTACATTTACGCCATCTACAAGCATCACCTGGGAGCGCTCGAGTTCCGCGCCAACCGGCTGCTCGGCGTGTACGGCTTCTCGGCCCTGTCGATCACCGCCTACCTGGTGGTGCTGTTCCTGGTCAGCGGCCGCTGGGGCGCGCTCGACGAGCGGTTCCTCGCCGCCGTGTTCGCGGTGTCCCTGGCGTTCGCGGCGGGAACGCCGCTGCTGCGCGAGCCGTTCCAGAAACTGATCGATCACCACGTCTTCGGCCTCCGCCACGCGCCCGACGAGGTCATGGACCTGGTCTCCGAGCGCATTCCGGTGGCTTTCGATCGCGAGGTGCTGGCGCGCCTGCTGATGGACGAGATCCTGCCCACCCTGCTGATCCGGCAGTCGGCGCTCTACCTGTTCGCGGGGACGCGGCACGAGACGGTCTACGAGCAGGGTCTCCCCGCGGGCGAGCCGCCGGTCTCGACCGGGGAGCTCGCGGCGCTGCTGTCGCGGAGCGGGCGCTACCTGCCGCCGCGGCCGGCCGGCGCGCCGCGCGGCTGGGTGCGGCTGGTGATCCCGCTGGCGCTGCAGATCGAGACCCTCGGCGTCTGGCTGATCGGCCGGCGCGACCCCGACGACTACTTCCCGGCGAGCGACATCCGCCTGCTGTCGAACGTCGCCAACCAGGTCGCGCCGATGCTCGAGAACATCCGGCTCTACGAGCGCGCGCAGCAGGAGATCGCGCAGCGCACCAAGGCGGAGGAGGAGATCCGCCGCAGCGAGGAACGCTTCCGCAACCTGTTCGAGGCGACGCTCGAGGGCATCGCCATCGTCAAGGGCGGCGTCATCCTCGAGGTCAACCACGCTCTCCTCGCGATCTTCGGCTACGAGGCGGCCGAGCTGATCGGCCGCGAGCTCGGCGACCTGCTTCCCGAGGGCGGCGCGGCGCCGACCGAGGCGCCGCGCGAAGGCAGCGGCTGGCGGCGCGACGGCTCCGCGGTGGACATCGAGATCGCCGCCAAGAACTACGTCTTCCAGGGCGAGGACGTGACCGTCGTCGCCATCCGCGACATCGTCCGCCGCAAGCACGACGAGGCGGAGAACCAGCGGTTGCAGCGCCAGCTCCTGCACTCGCAGAAGATGGAGGCGATCGGCAGGCTCTCGGCGGGCGTCGCCCACGACTTCAACAACTGCCTGCTGGCCATCTTCGGCTACACCGACCTGCTGCTCGAGCACTATGCCGACGATCCCTTCCTGCAGCGCAACCTGGGCGGCGTCAAGGAGGCGGCCCAGAAGGCGGCCGGCCTGACCCGGCAGCTGCTCACCTTCGCCCGCCGCCAGCCGATGGAGGCCAAGGTGGTGGACCCGAACGCGGTGGTCAAGGGCGTCGAGAAGATGCTGCGCCGGCTGCTCGGCGACGACGTCTCCCTGACCACCGACCTGCATCCGGGGGCCGGCCTGGTCAAGATCGATCCGGGGCAGCTCGAGCAGGTGGTGGTCAACCTCGGGGTCAACGCCCGCCAGGCCATGCCTTCCGGCGGCCGGCTCGCCATCCGCACCGTCCCGCTGCAAGTGACCGGCGGCGGCGGCGTTCCATCCCACGTTGACGTCGCCGCGGGCTCCTGGGTGCTGCTGACGGTGACCGACACCGGCGTCGGCATGGACGCCGGCACCCAGGCCCGCGCCTTCGAGCCGTTCTTCAGCACCAAGGGCGAGGGCACCGGCCTCGGCCTGGCGACCGCCTACGGCATCGTCCGGCAGAGCGGCGGTCACATCTTCGTCGACAGCGCGCCGGGCCTCGGGGCCTGCTTCAGCATCTACCTGCCGCTGACCGCCGAGCGCGAGAGCGCCGGCGCGGCGGCGGCCGCGGGCGACGCCGACTCCGGCACCGAGGCCATCCTGCTGGTCGAGGACGAGGAGGGGGTCCGGTCGGTGCTGCAGCGCATCCTCTCGGGGCGCGGCTACCACGTGCTGGCGGCGGCCGGCGCCGGCGAGGCCCTGGACGTGGCGCGGCGTAACCAGGGCGGCATCGACCTGCTGCTCACCGACGTCACCATGCCCCGCGTCAAGGGGCCGGAGCTCGCCGCCGCGCTGCTCGCCGAGCAGCCGCGGATGCGCGTCATCTACATGTCCGGCTACAGCGAGCGGGCGCTGCCCACCGGCGCCGGCTCTCCCGTCTGCCTGCAGAAGCCTTTCTCGGCCCAGACCCTGGCGCGCACGGTGCGGGCCGTGCTCGACAGCCCGCGGGAGGCGGCCGGCTCGTAGCTTCTAATCGTCCTCGCCCCAGCGCAGCCCTCGCCTGCCTCCGGCGTCCTCCGGGTCCGGCAGGCCGAAGCGGTCGAGCAGGCGCAGGGTGTAGTGGTCGAGAAAGCGGCCGAGATCCTCGCCGCCGATGTAGAACGCCGGCACAGGCGGCATGATTGCGGCGCCGGCCAGCAGCAGCCGGCGCATGTTCTCGACGTGGACGAGGCTGTAGGGCGTCTCGCGGAAGCCGAGCACCAGCGGCCATCCCTCCTTGAGCGCCACCGCGCCGGCGCGATGGATGAGGGTGCGCGCGGCGCCGGTCGCGAGGGCGCCGAGGGTGCCGGCGCTGCACGGCAGGACGGCGGTGCCGGTGAGGCGGTAGGAGCCTGAGGCGATGGGCGCGTCGAGCTCGCCGTCGCGATGGCAGCGCAGCTTGGCGAGAGCGGCTCCGTCCAGGCCGGCCGCGGCGGCCAGGTCGGCGGCGCCGGTGCGCTCCGGTCCCAGCTCGTGCCGCAGCACCTGGCTGGCGCCGGCCGACACGCAGAGGTGGATGCGCGCGATGCCGGGATGGGCCGCGAGCCGCCCCAGCACGTGGCGGGGCAGCAGCATCCCGGAGGCGCCCGACACCAGCAGCGCGATGCGATGGCCCGAGGCCGGATCGATGGCCATCGCTCAGGCAGCCATCAGAGGGCGAACTCGAGGTTGTAGACGAAGGGGCCGCGCTGCACGGCGAGCAGCAGGCTGCCGCGGTCCATGGCGCGCAGCACCTCGCGGGCGAGGTCGTCGGCCGAGCCGACGCGCTGGCCGTTGGCGCCCAGGACGAGGTCGCCGGCCGCCAACCCGCGGCGGTCCGCCGCCGAGCCGCGGATCACCCGCTGGACGGCCAGCTCGCCGCGCCCGCCGCCGACCACCAGGCCGACGCTGCGCTCGAGCACCGCGAGCCCGGTCCCCTGCGGCGGCGCCTGCGCGCGCAGGACCAGGCGCTGCGAGCGTCCGCCGCGGCGCACCTCGAGCGGGATCGGGCTGTCCGCCTGCACGGTGTAGATGGCGGTGATCACGTCCTCGCGGCTGGCGACCGGATGCCCCGCGGCGGCGACGATGACGTCGTTCTCCTGCAGGCCGGCGCTCGCCGCCGGCGAGCCGGGATAGACCTTCCGCACCAGGGCCCCGTGCTGCACCGGCAGCCGGTAGCGCCGTGCCAGCTCCTCGTCGACCGTCACCAGCCGGGCGCCGCTCCACACCGGCCGCAGCTCGCCGTAGCGCAGCAGGTCCGTGACCACCCGCCGCGCCCGGTCGGCCGGGATCGCGAAGCCGATGCCGTTGGCGCCCGAGACGATGGCGGAGTTGATGCCGATGACCTCGCCCAGGATGTCGACCAGCGGCCCGCCCGAGTTGCCCGGATTGATCGAGGCGTCGGTCTGCAGGAAGTCGGTGAACAGCCGCTCGCCGCTCTCGGACGGCACGGTGCGGCCGACCGCCGAGAGCACCCCCATGGTGACGGTGCGGGAGAGGCCGAAGGGGTTGCCGATCGCCACCACCGTCTCGCCGATCATCAGGTCGGAGCTCTGCCCCAGCGGCACCGCACGCAGGTTGCGGGCCGCCAGCTTGAGCACCGCCAGGTCGGCGTCGTGGTCCGACCCCAGCAGGTCCGCCTGCAGCTCGCGCCCGTCGAGCAGCGTGACGACGATGCGTGAGGCGCCCTCGATGACGTGCGCGTTGGTGAGCACGATGCCGCTCGGCTCGATGACCAGGCCGGAGCCCAGCGACTGGGCGCGCCGCTGCGGGGTGAAGATGCCGCCGAAGAACGGGTCGACCTCGCGCACCGTCGACTCGGCCGCGATGTTGACCACCGCCGGCGACACCTTCTCCGCCACCGCCACCACCGGCGTGCGGCGCGTGGCGATGGCCGCCGGCGACGACCGCCGGGGCGCCTCGAGGCCGCTCGCTCCGGCGCCGGTTCCCCCCGCGATCCGCTCGGCCGCGGCCTGGCGCTCCGCCGCCTGGACCGCCGGCGTACCCGGCCCGGACGAATCGAGCGCGCCGGCCTCCGGCCGCCCCGCCCCCGGGTTGCCCATGCGGCCCGACAGGGCCAGGACCGCCACGGCCGCCAGCAGCGCCAGCAACGCCGGCAATGCCCGCAGCGTGGGCAGCGCGGGCCGAGACGACGGCCGCCGGGGGCGTCGCGACCTTGGAGCGGGCCGGGGCGCACCCCGGGAATCGAGCCATCCCATAGCCTTAGGATAAGATGAGCCGCCCCTCGAGGGGAACTTCGCCGCGGGACGCCGTCGCCACCGCCGCACCCGCCGCCGAAGGCCGCAGAGACAAGGAGGCCCTCGATCGTGTCACTCCGACTCAGCTTCGCGCTGCTCTGGCTGCTGCCGCTGGCCGCCGCGGCCCTCGCCGCCGCGCCCGCCGGCAAGGCCGCCGGCGGCGATGCCTTCCCCTACCCGGTCTTCGAGACCACGCTCGCCAACGGCCTCAAGGTCGTGGCCATCCCCTACGACAGCCCGGGGACCCTGGCCTACCTGACGCTGGTGCGCACCGGCTCGCGCGACGAGGTCGAGGCCGGCCTCAGCGGCTTCGCCCACTTCTTCGAGCACATGATGTTCCGCGGCACCGACAAGTACCCGGAGAAGCGGTACAACGACGTGCTCAAGGGCATGGGCGCCGACTTCAATGCCTTCACCACCGACGACTTCACGCTCTATCACATCGTCGGACCGTCGAGCCAATTGGCCACCATCGCCGACATGGAGGCCGATCGCTTCCAGAACCTGAAGTACACGCAGGACACCTTCCGCACGGAGGCGCTGGCGATCCTCGGCGAATACAACAAGAACGCCTCGTCGCCCTTCTTCGCGCTCGAGGAGAAGCTCCACGACGTCGCCTTCCACGCGCACACCTACCAGCACACGACGATGGGCTTCCTCGCCGACGTCAAGGCGATGCCGGGCCATTACGACTACAGCCGGCAGTTCTTCGACCGCTTCTACCGCCCGGAGAATTGCGTCGTGGTGGTGGTCGGCGACGTCCAGCCGCGGCAGGTGCTCGAGATCGTCGAGCGCGAGTACGGCGGCTGGAAGAAAGGTTATCGTCCGGTGAAGATCGCCGGCGAGCCGCCGCAACGCGAGCCGCGGAGCGGCCACGTCGACTGGCCGACTCCCATCCAGCCGATCCTCTACGCCGGCTGGCACGTCCCGGCGTTCTCCGACCGCACCGTCGATTCGGCGGCCCTCGACGTGATCGCGGAGCTGCTGTTCGCCGAGTCGGCGCCGCTCTACCAGGAGCTGGTGGTCGACAAGCAGTGGGTGGACCTGCTGCAGGGCGGCGCCGAGACCCGCCGCGACCCCTTCCTGTTCGCGGTCGTCGCGCGCGTCAAGTCCGCGGACCTGGTGCCGAAGGTGCGGCAGGCCATCGAGAGCGCTTTCGCCGGCCTGCAAGCGCGGCCGGTCGACGCGAAGCGCCTGGAGCGCATCGCCCTGCATCTCCGCAACGGCTTCGCCCTGAGGCTCAGCACCCCGCAGGAGGTGGCCACGGAGGTGTGCAGGTACCTGGCCCTGACCGGGGACGTGCAATCGATCAACCGCGCGCAGGCGGAGTACCCGCGCGTGACGCCTGGCGACGTCCAGCGCCTGGCGCGGGCGGTCTTCCAGCCGCAGAACCAGACCACCGTGACGCTCGCGGGCCGGCAGGCCCCGGCGCCGGCCGGCGCCGGCAAGCCGCAGGGAGGCGCACATCATGCAGATCGCCGCTGACGCTCGAGAGATCGCCGCCGCGCTCGTCATGCTGATCGGAATGCTCGCCGCCGCCGGCCCGGTCTCGGCAGGTGCCCCGGCGGGTGGCGCCGCGCCCGCGCCCGCGAGCCAGGCCCCCGCGCCCGCGAGCCAGGCCCCCGAGAGCCAGGCCCCCGAGATCGTCGCCCTGCCGAGCCCCAACTCCCCGCTGGTCGCCATCCGGCTGCTGTTCCGGGTCGGCTCGATCGACGATCCGCCGGGCAAGGAGGGCCTGGCGTCCCTGACCGCGCTGATGGTGGCGCAGGCCTCGACCGCCAAGCGTCCCTACAGCCAGCTGCTCGAGGACCTCTACCCGCTCGCCGCGGAGATCGCGAGCAACACCGACCGCGAGGCCACCGTCTTCTCGGGCACCGTGGCCCGCGCCGCGCTCGACACCTACACCGGCCTGCTCGAGGAAGCCCTGCTCAGCCCGGCGTTCTCCGACAGCGACTTCCGCCGCAACCGCCAGCAGCTGCTCTCCTACCTCACCGACACCCTGCGCAGCGCCAACGACGAGCTGCTGGGCCTCGAGGCGCTGCAGGAGCGGATCTTCGCCGGGCATCCCTACGGGCACGCGCCGGCCGGCACCGTCGCCGGCCTCGGCAGCATCACGCTCGACGACGTGCGGCAGTTCTACCGCGCCCATTACACCCGCGCCAACCTGATGATCGGCGTCGCCGGCGGCTACCCGGACGGCTTCGACGCGCGGCTCGCCCGCGACCTCGGCAGCCTGCCCGCGGGCGCTCGCGGCGAGCGGCCGCTGCCGCCGCCCCCGCCGGTGTCCGGGCGCCACGTGACGCTGATCGACAAGGAGGCCGCGTCGGTCGGCATCCATTTCGGCTTCCCGCTGCCGATCACGCGCAAGGACGCCGATTTCTACCCGCTGATGGTGGTCAACAGCTTCCTCGGCGAGCACCGCACCTTCAACGGCCTGCTGATGACCGAGCTGCGCGGCATCCGCGGGCTCAACTACGGCGACTACTCCTACATCGAGTACTGGGACGTTCCGCCCTTCACCACCCATCCGCCGCCGAACGTGCCGCGCCGCCAGCAGTACTTCTCGGTCTGGGTGCGGCCGGTGGTGCCGGCGGACGCCCAGTTCGCGCTGCGCGCCGCGCTCTACGAGGTGCGCCAGGTCCAGGCGCACGGCCTGACCGCCGCGCAGTTCGAGCTGACGCGGAACTTCCTCCTCAACTACTCGAAGCTCTGGGTCCAGGACCTGTCGTCGCGCCTCGGCTACCACATGGACAGCCGCTGGTACGGCATGCCCTACTTCCTCGACGAGATCCAGTCGCGGCTCGCGCGGCTGACCGTCGAAGACGTCAACCGTGCGGCGAGCAAGTACCTGTCGACCGATTCTTTCGACGCCGTGCTGGTGACCGCCGGCGCCGGCCAGCTGGCGGACCTCCTGCGGCAGGACCGCCCCAGCCCGAAGCAGTACAACAGCCAGGTGCCGGCGGCAGTGCTGGAGACCGACAAGCTCATCAGCACGCTCGCGGTCCGGCCAACCGCGATCGAGGTGGTCCCGGTCACCCGGATGTTCGAGAAGTAGGCGCGGCGGCCTCGGGACGCGCGGGGTGCCCGGCGTCGTAGGCGGCGATGTCCGGGTCGTTCAGGTGCTCGGCTTTCCACACCATGACGCGGTGGATGCGGTTCCAGCCGCTCGGGTGATCGTAGAAGACGATCTCCTCGAGGCGGCCGGGCTGCATCTTGCGGTACTCGGACAGGTGCATCGCCGCCTGGGCGAAGCCGTCGGGCTGGCGCGACATGTTGATGCCGTAGTTGTCCGCCTCGGCTTCCATCGTGCGGGTCAAGGTGTTGGTGACCGGCGTCAGCACGAACATGAAGACCGAGAGCAAGAACAGCAGCAGCGGCAGGCCGGCCACGTCGCCGACGTCGCGCAGTCCCCAGCGCGCGCCGTAGCCGCCCTGCAGCTTGTCGAAGGACCAGCGCAGGAAGCCGAACCCGACGACGATGATGATGCCGATGAAGGCGATGCCCTTGTACACGTGATGCAGGATGTAGTGACCCATCTCGTGGCCCAGCACCCCCTCGATCTCCTCCGGCGAGCCGCGCTTCATCAAGTTGTCGTTCATGCTGATCTGCGTCGTGCCGAGCAGGCCGCTGACGTGCGCGCTCATCCGCTTGGTCTGCTTCGAGGCGTCGAACTCGTAGACGTCGGTCGCCGGGATGCCGTTGGCGCGCGCCATCGACAGGATCTGCTCTTTCAGCGGGCTGTCGGGCAGCGACTTGAACTCGTTGAACACCGGCTCCAGGTACACCGGCGCGATGGCCGCGACGAACATGGCGAAGGCGATCGTGACGAGCGCCCCCCACAGCCACCAGCTGCGCGGCGCCTTCCGCAGGACGGCATAGATCGCCACCAACGCTAGGGTTCCCAGGACCAGGCCGAGGCCCAGACCCTTCGCCTGGTCCACGAGCCAGGCGCCCAGGGTCTGGTTGGACATGCCGTACTGGTGCTCGCGGAAGTAGCCTTCATAGGCGCTCCACGGCAGCAGCACGACGCTGGAGATCAAGATGTAAGGGATCGAGTAGAGAGCGGTCTGTAGCCACTTGAAGCGCGTGGTGCGCTCGGCCCAGTCGCGGATGCCGGTCGAGAGCCTGGTGCCCAGGAACAGCCAGGCGACGGCGAGGCCGGTCAGGAAATCCCAGAGCGTCAGCCAGTATCCGCCCTCGAAGTAGGCGTCCGACTTGGCCCGTGCCGCGGGGGAGAGCTGGGCCAGGTAGGCGGCGGTGGCCGCGTCGGGGTCGAGGTGCGAGCTCGGGGCGGCGGCAGATGTCGCTGCGACGGGGGTGGACGGGGCCGCGGTAGCGGATGGTGCCGCGGGCGCGGACGGCGCCGGCGCGGGCCCCGGCGCAGGCGCCTTGGTGGCCGCCGTGGCGCCGGCGGCCACGAGGACGGCCGCGGCCGCGGCCAGAAGCGTTGCCTTGAAATGCTTCATCGAGCTACCTCCCCTTCCGGTCGATGAACTGCCAGTGGCGTATTCTTACGGCTGCCGGCGCAACTTGTTTCGGCCACGCCCTTTCATGGAGCAGCCTGGACGTGGTCGGCGCCTCCGCCGCTGGACGGTCGAGTCATCGGCATAGGACGCCGAAATGGGCCGATCCGCCCCGGCCGGGGAGAAAGCGCCTGGTACCAGCCTTGCAATTTCACTGGATCGAACCCGGCCCCGCACCTCCGACCGTCGGGACGAGCCCGGAGATCCGGAGCGCAGCGGGGCCGCGGTAGCCGGGGCCGAAAGCGATGTCCCGGACGAGCCGACAGGGCTCACAGGAGGTAGAGAGTCATGATCACTCGCGAACGCAAGCTCCTCAAGATCGCCATGGTCCTTGCGCTGGCGCTCATGGTAACCGCCCCGCTCGCCAGCTCCGCCGGCGTGGCTGTCGGCATCGGCGTCGGCGTGGCAGCGCCAGGACCGGGATATGTCTGGGTGCCGGCCTACTATAGCGGCTACGCCTGGGTGCCGGGCTACTGGGCCTACCCGCCCTTCGCCGGCGCCGTCTGGTTCGGCCCCCACTGGGGCTGGAACGGCGGCCACCGGGTCTTCGTGCGCGGCTTCTGGGGCCACCCGGGATTCCGTGGCGGCTTCGGCTTCCATGACGGGTTCCGCGGCGGCTTCCGCGGCGGCATCGGCTTCCATGACGGCTTCCGTGGCCATGACGGCTTCCGTGGTCATGACGGCTTCCGCGGCGGCTTCCACGGCGGCTTCGCGCACCGCCGCTTCTAATCTCCGATCCCTCGCGGCTCGCGCCGTACCTGCCCACCTCGCCAGGCAATGACCGATCCCCGGCCTGGAGGCTCCGGCCTCCCAGGCCGGGCTCCGGCATGCGCGAGATGAGTGAAAGAATGTAGCGCTGGTTGCCGCAGCTCGCAGCGCTCGCAGCAGTCCTGCTTGACAATGGGCGAACGCTCCGACTACGCTGCGATCAGATTCAACCAGACAAAAAAAGGGGGATGACGATGCGCGTGACGTCGTGCAGTCTCGTGGTGCTGTGCTGTTTCTTACTTGCAGGTTCAACCATCAAGGCCGAGGGTGCTGGAGCCCCGGCAGCGTCGAGCGTCGAGAAGGCGATCATCCAGATGGAAAAGGACTGGACGAATGCCGGCATCGCCAAGGACGCGGCAACATTCGAGCGCATCATCGCCGACGATTGGGTCGGGGTCGACTACACCGGGAAGGCCCTCTCGAAGGCCGAGGCCATCGCCGATTTGAAGTCCGGCGCTTCGGTCGCCAAATCCGTCGAGCTGGGTCCGCTGAAAGTGCGGGTCTTCGGCGACACCGCCGTCGTCAACGGCAGCGACACCGAGAAAAGCATGTGGAAGGGCAAGGACAGCAGCGGTCATTACGTCTGGACCGACGTGTTCGTCCAGCGCAACGGGAAGTGGCAAGCGGTCTCCTCGACGAGCGTCAAGACGAAGTAAGCCCAGCTGCCTGACAGAAAATCGCGTAAGGTCTCGCGTTGCCCCGGCCATGCGCAGCTCCGCATGGCCGGGGCAAGCAGCCGGGGCTACTAGATCACAAGCCAGCAAACCCGCACCGGCGGCCGTGATAAAGTGCAGGAAGAATCATGAGGCACCGAGGTCCGGCAGCATCCGGACGATTCCACGAATCCAGCAGCAAGACGCAAGCCCGCCCGCTATGAACCGGACCCAGGCCATGCCGCGCACCGCCGCCGTCGTCATGCTCTTGATCGGCGCTTCGGCGATTCTCGCCAAGCCTGCGGCCGCCTCCTCCTGCCTGGACAGCTTCAAGAAGCGAGGCTCCATCTTCACGCGCTGGGTCTACACCGCCTCTGCGGACTTCGCCGACGTCTCGGTCAGGGTCGCGGTGGAGCGCCTCCGCCAGCAGCTTCCATCCAAGCAGATCGAGGTCCTCTCCGCCGACGCCGAGCAGGGAGTGCTCCATTGCCGGACCATTCCCGACGACCGCCAGCGCGCCTTCGACGTCGATCTCACCGTCACCCCGCTCGGCAGCGGTGCCCGGGTGAAGATGGTCTTGACCCTGCCCCCCACGGGGGTCAGCGACGCGGGACTCAAAGAATCGATGTGCGACACCGTCAACCTCGCCGCGGTCGCCGTGGCGAACCCCGCCGCCGAAGCCGCCGCCGGCAAGCGCCAACCCGCGCCGGAGCCGCCCCAGCCCGCGCCCCGGGCAACCGCCGCCGCGACGCCGCACTCAGAGCCCCAGGAGCCGCCCCTGACCAACGAGGACGTCGTCAAGCTGGTCCAGGCCGGCCTGGCAAGCGACCTGGTCGTCACCAAGATCGATCAATCGTCGAGCGTCGCCTTCGACCTCTCCACCAACGGCCTCGTAGCGCTCGCCAACCTGAAGATCCCGCACGACGTCATCGCCGCCATGCTGCAGCGCGCGCACGACCGTCCCAAGTAGCATCGCGCCGGCCGGCGCCACGACCGGAAGTAGAGCGGGCAAGCAAGGCGACGGTTAGGAGACCGCCAGCAATGAGCTGACGCCGAGGCGTTGGATCCGATAGAATGGCTCCATGAGCACCGTCAAGGACGAGATCCGCAAGCTCGCCGAAGAGCTTCCTGAAAGCGCTACCTGGGACGAGGTGATGTACGACATCTACGTCCGGCAGAAGATCGCCGATGGAGAAGGGGCCATTGCCGGGGGCCGTACCGCGCCGCACGCTGAAGTCAAGAAGCGCTTCACCTCGGCATGAAGGTCGCATGGTCCGAGACGGCCATCGCCGACCTCGTGGCCATCCATGACTACATCGCCCGGGACTCTCAGCATTACGCTCAACGCTTTGTCGAGAGACTGATTGCGGCAGTGGAGCCTCTCGAGAGCTTCCCACAGCTCGGTCGAGTCGTACCCGAAGGGGATGGCCGCCACCGCGAACTTCTCGTCGCCTCCTACCGCATCATCTACCGCGTACAAGACCAGGAGATCTTCATCGTGACCGTCGTACACGGCAGTCGCGATCTCGCTGGCGCCGATGAGAAACCTTGGGAAGGGACCTGAGCCCGGAGGCTAGCAGAGCCGCATCGCTTCGAGGCTGCGGAACTTCCGCACGGGCATCAGTCGTCCTCCAGGTCAAAACGATGTCGAAGCAACTCTCCGAGCCTAGCAGCCCGTGGTGAAAGTGCCTGATTCCATTGATGTCGCGGCCCTTGCCCGGTAGAATTGGGGGCAGGACAGAAGGAGCTCCCGGCATGGCGATGGGCAAGCGCAAGCGGCACCGGCAAGCGTCTTTGTGGGTGGAAACGGCGCGGTTGGCCAAGGGTCCGGCTCATCCATTCTA